>ERZ1464570.185-NODE-185-length-6434-cov-14.963474_pt1 | contig 6434 bp, 4 predicted proteins | sample MGYA00563957_ERZ1464570 | MGnify/ENA primary metagenome ERZ1464570 (study PRJEB39283, sample SAMN07833352) | human skin metagenome | isolation source: Scalp | host: Homo sapiens | place: India: Bengaluru | collected 2015-03-06 ... | reverse complement strand
CGCGACGGTGCGCCGCGCGACGGCCAGCACCCGCATGCCCTCGCCCGCGAGCGCGGCGTTCTCCGCGCGGACGCGCGCGCGGCCCGCGGCGTCGAGCGGCGCCGGCGGCTCGGGCTGCGCGGCGCGGTGGCCCTCGATCGCCGGCGTGAGGCGGATGCCGGTCTGCTTGCCGACCTCCGACCGGATGAGGCCCTTCGCGCTCTCCAGCGCGGCGGCCGTCCCGGCCCGCTCCTCGTCCGTCCCGTAGACGGTGTAGAACACCGAGGCGTTCTGCAGGTCACCGGTGACACGGACGTCCGTGACCGTGACGAACCCGAGGCGCGGGTCCTTGATCCGCGTGTCGAGCATCTGCGCGACGATCTCCTTGATGCGGTCGGCGAGCTTCCTCGCCCGGGGGTGGTCGACCATGTCTTCTTCCTTTCGTGCCGAGCCTTCCGGCGACGGTCCCGACGACCGTACGTCGAACGGCGCCCACCGGCCGGGTGGGTGACCGCGGTGGGGTGCTGACTGACGACTGCGGGTGATGACGACCGCGGGGTGACGAACGCCCGGGGGCGGCCACGATGACCGTGACCGCCCCCGGGCGTGACGAGCGTCAGGAGCGCGGCTTCTCGCGCATCTCGAACGTCTCGATGGTGTCGCCGACCTGGAGGTCGTTGAACGAGCCCAGACCGATACCGCACTCGAAGCCCTCGCGGACCTCGGTGGCGTCGTCCTTGAACCGCTTGAGCGACTCGACCGTGAGGTTGTCCCCCACGACCTTGCCGTCGCGCAGGACGCGCGCCTTGGCGTTGCGGCGGATCTCGCCCGACCGGACGATCGAGCCGGCGATGTTGCCGAACTTGGAGGAGCGGAAGATCTCGCGGATCTCCGCCGTGCCCAGCTGGGCCTCCTCGTACTCCGGCTTGAGCATGCCCTTGAGCGCGGCCTCCACGTCCTCGATCGCCTGGTAGATGATCGAGTAGAAGCGGACGTCGACGCCCTCGCGCTCGGCCAGGTCCTCGACGCGCTCGCCGTACTTCACGTTGAAGCCGATGATGATCGCGTTGTCGACCGTCGCGAGGTTGACGTCGTTCTGCGTGATCGCACCGACACCGCGGTGGATGACGCGCAGCTCGACCTCGTCGCCCACGTCGATCTTGAGCAGCGCGTCCTCGAGGGCCTCGACGGCACCGGACACGTCGCCCTTGAGGACGAGGTTGAGGGTCTCGACCTTGCCCTGCTGGAGAGCCTGCGTGAAGTCCTCGAGGCTGATGCGCTTGCGGCGCTTGGCCAGGAGGGCGGCGCGCTCGGCAGCCTCGCGCTTCTCGGCGATCTGGCGGGCCGTGCGCTCGTCGGGCGCCACGAGGAACGTGTCGCCCGCGCTCGGCACGGACGCGAGACCCAGCACGAGGACCGGACGGGCGGGGCCCGCCTCGGTCACGGCGTTGCCGTGCTCGTCGAACATCGCCCGGACACGGCCGTGGGCCGTGCCGGCGACGATCGCATCACCGACGTGCAGCGTGCCGGACTGGACGAGGACGGTCGCGACGGCGCCGCGGCCCTTGTCCAGGTTCGCCTCGATGGCGACGCCGCGCGCGTCCTTGTCGGGGTTCGCACGCAGGTCGAGCGAGGCGTCGGCCGTGAGCAGGACGGCCTCGAGGAGGTCGTCGATGCCCATGTTCTGCTTCGCGGACACGTCGACGAACATCGTGTCGCCGCCGTACTCCTCGGCCACCAGGTTGTACTCGGTGAGCTGCTGGCGGATCTTGGCCGGGTTCGCCGACTCCTTGTCCACCTTGTTCACCGCGACCACGATCGGCACGTTCGCCGCCTGGGCGTGGTTGAGCGCCTCGATGGTCTGCGGCATCACGCCGTCGTCCGCGGCCACGACGAGGATCGCGATGTCCGTCACCTGGGCACCACGGGCACGCATGGCGGTGAACGCCTCGTGACCCGGGGTGTCGATGAAGGTGATGGCGCGGTCGACGCCCTCGTGCTCGTGGCGCACCTGGTACGCACCGATGTGCTGGGTGATGCCGCCGGCCTCGCCCGCGACGACGTCCGTCTGGCGGATGGCGTCGAGGAGCTTGGTCTTTCCGTGGTCGACGTGACCCATGACGGTGACGACCGGCGGGCGGGCGGCGAGCTCGTCGTCGCCCTCGGCCTCGAGCTCCGCGTCCAGGTCGATGTCGAACGACCCGAGCAGCTCGCGGTCCTCCTCCTCGGCCGAGACCATCTCGATGACGTAGCCGAGCTCGGACGCGAGGGCACCGAACGTGTCCTCGTCGAGCGACTGCGTCGCCGTGGCCATCTCACCGAGGTGGAACAGCACGGTCACGAGGCTCGCGGGGTTCGCGTCGATCTTGTCGGCGAAGTCGTTGAGCGACGAGCCGTGACGCAGCCGCACGACGGTCGAGCCGTTCCCGCGGGGAACCTGCACGCCGCCGAGCGACGGCGCCTGCATCTGCTCGAACTCCTGGCGCTTCGCGCGCTTCGACTTCCGCCCACGGACCGGGCGACCGCCGGCGCGCCCGAAGGCGCCCTGCGTCGCGCCCCGCCCCGCCCCCCCCCGGCCCCCACCCCCGTCCCGCCCGCCTCCGCCGCCGCCCCCGCCGGGTGCGCCGCCCACACCGCCCCCACCGCCTCAGCCGCCGCCACGACCGCCGCCACCGCCACCGGGACGACCACCGCCCCCCGGCTGCTGTCTGGTCCGGTCGATCGCCGTGCGGCCGGGCATCAGGCCCGGGGAGGGGCGCGGGCCGCGGGGACGCGGCGTGGGCCGCGGGCCGCCCGGGCGAGGACCGCCCGAGCGCTCGCCGGACGCCGCCGCCGCACCCTCGGTGCGCTCGGGACGCGACCCGGGCCGGGGCATGCCCTGGCTCGGGGCGAACGGGTTGTTCCCCGGGCGCGGGGCGCCCGGGCGCGGGCCGCCCTGCCGGGGCATGCCCTGGCTGGTCGCGAACGGGTTGTTCCCCGGACGCGGTGCGCCGGGACGTCCGCCCGAGCCACCGGGGCGCGGGGCGGGCGCGTTCGTGCCGCCGCCCGGCTTGGGCGATGCGGTGGGCTTCTGCGCGGGCGCGGGCGTCGGACGCTGCGCCGCGGGAGCCTGAGGTGCCGGAGCCTTCGGGGCCGGCGCCGCGGGTGCCGGAGCCTTCGGGGCCGGCGCGGCCGGCTCGGCGGGGGCCGCGGCCTGCGGGGCCTGCGGAGCCGGCGCGGCCGGCTCGGCCTTGACCTCCGGCTTCGGAGCCGGCTTCGGCGCGGCCGGACGCGCGGCGGGTGCCGCGGGCTTGCTCGCGCCGCCGCCCCCGGCGGGGAAGGCGTCGCGCAGCTTGCGGACCACCGGTGGCTCGATGGTCGAGGATGCCGAGCGGACGAACTCACCGAGCTCCGTCAGCTTGGTCATGATGGTCTTGCTTTCCACCCCGAGCTCCTTCGCGAGCTCGTAGACGCGGACCTTTGCCACAACTCTCCTGTCTCGGCCCGCCCCGGACAGGGAGGACCGTCGTTAGTGCTGGGTGCTCATCGCTGGGTACTCATCGGGTGCCCATCGGCTTCTAACCCGCTTCCTTGTCGACGTGTCGTGCTGGCGGCCCCGTACGGACGGGGCCGTGACGCATGGCTCAGAGGTGCTCTCCCGGACGGGCCTCGATCACGGCGCGGACCGCGGCGAGGTCGAGGGGCCCGGCGACACGCAGGGCCCGCGGGACGGCCCGCCGGCGTTCCGCCGTCTCGAGGCACCGGGTCGACGCGTGGAGCCACGCACCGCGACCCGGCAGCGACCGCCCGGCGTCCACCACGAGCCGTGGCTCGTCGGTGCCCGCGCCGGACCGGTCGAGGACCAGACGGAGAAGAGCTGACCGCAGGTCGCGCTGCCTGCACCCGACGCACGTGCGGACCGGACCCGATCCCGTGGGAACGGGGCGGGTCGTGGAGTCCGGGGGCATGGTCGAGGTGCGGGCTCGCGGCCCGGTCGATGACAGTCTACCGCGCCGGTCCGTCATCCGTGACCGTCCCACGCCCCGCGGCTACCGGTCGGCAGCGCGAGGACCTGCGGGAGCGGCACCGTCCGACCCCTCGGCCGGGGCGCCGCCCTCGTCCGAGCGGATGTCGATGCGCCACCCCGTGAGCTTCGCGGCCAGGCGGGCGTTCTGCCCCTCCTTGCCGATCGCGAGGGAGAGCTGGAAGTCCGGGACGACGACGCGCGCGGCGCGCGCCACCTCGTCGACCACCGTGACCGACGACACACGCGCCGGGGACAGCGCGTTGGCCACGAACTGGGCCGGGTCGTCGCTGTGGTCGACGATGTCGATCTTCTCGCCGTGGAGCTCCGCCATGACCGCGCGCACGCGCGAGCCCATGGGCCCGATGCACGCGCCCTTGGCGCCGAGCCCCGGGACGCGCGAACGGACGGCGACCTTGGTGCGGTGCCCCGCCTCGCGCGCGATGGCCGTGATCTCCACCGAGCCGTCGGCGACCTCGGGGACCTCGAGCTCGAAGAGCTTGCGGACGAGGTTCGGGTGCGTGCGGCTCAACGTGATCTGCGCGCCCTTCATTCCCCGGGCGACCTCGAGCACGTAGGCGCGCAGGCGCTCGCCGTGCACGTACTCCTCCGTGGGGACCTGCTCGTGCGGCGGGAGCACGGCCTCCGTGCCGCCCACGTCCACGAGCACGACGCGCGGGTCGCGGCCCTGCTGGATGACGCCCGCGAGGACCTCGCCCTCCTTGCCGCGGAACGTGCCGAGGATCTGGTCGTCCTCCGCGTCGCGCAGGCGCTGGACGATGACCTGACGTGCGGTCGAGGTCGCGATGCGCCCGAAGTCGGCGGGCGTGTGGTCGAACTCGGGGCCGTACTCGACGGGGCCGCGCGGGGCGTCCTCGTCGTCGGTCGCGGGAGCCGGCAGCTCCTCGCGCGCCCACACCGTCACGTGGCCGGTCTTGCGGTCGAGCTCGACGCGCGCACGGGTGTACGCGTCGGGGGTGCGGTGGTACGCCGAGAGCAGGGCCTGCTCGATCGCCGCGACGAGCACGTCGAGGCTGATGTCCCGCTCGCGCTCCAGCAGGCGCAGCGCGCTCATGTCCACGTCCATCGTCAGGCCTCCTCGTCGTGGTCGGTCGTCTCGTCGGCGGAGCCGTCGAGCTCGGGCAGGTCCGCCTCGAGGGCGCGCTTGAGCTCGACCTGCACCTCGCCGCGCACGACGTCGGCGAGCGGCACCACGCGCTCCGTCACCGCGCCGCGCGCGCCGGGGACGTCGAGGACCAGCTCGGTCTCGACCGCCGAACCGGAGCGCAGCCGGCCCTCGAGCGTGCCGCCGTCGGCCAGGACGAGCCGCACGAGACGGCCGCGGGCGCGCCGGAAGTGGCGCGGCTCGGTGAGCGGACGGTCCGTGCCCGGCGTCGAGACCTCGAGCGTGTACGCGCCGTGGAGCGGGTCCACCGTGTCCAGCGCCGCGGAGATCGGGCGCGTGGCCTCGGCCACCGCGTCCAGGTCGAGGCTGCCCTCGACGTCGTCGGGGAGGTCCAGCACGACGCGCACCACCGAACGGGCACCCGCGCGCGACACCGTGACGTCCTCGAGGTGGAGCCCGGCGTCGCGGACCGCGGGCTCGACCGCCTCGCGGACGCTCTCCCGGAGCGCGTGCGCCGCCGCGTCGCCTCCGGACCCTCTGCCGGACTGACCGCCCGCCTGCCCTGCCATGACTCAGCTCCTGTCCGTGTCCCACGCCGGGTACGCCAGACGACCGGTGTGTTGTTGTCTCGGGTGCTCCGAGCCCCGCTCGCCGGACGTCGGAACGGGGACCAGCCTAACGACTCGCGGGCCCCGGACGTGACATCATCGCCCCCGATGACTCCCCACGCGACCGCGGCCGACGCCGCCCCCCGAGCCCGGCGGACCCGTCCCGCGGCCCGTGCCGGCCGTCTGCTCGCGGTCGTCACGGTGCTCGCGACGGGCGTCCTGGCGGCCGGGTGCGGCGTCCGGCTGGACACGCCGCCGCCCACGGAGCCCTCCCCCGACACGGTCGAGGTGCTCCGCTCCGGGGCGGTCGACGACGCGCTCGCGGTCGCCGGGCTGGTGGCGGACGTCCAGCCGCGCGTGTCCGGGCCGGCCGCGCTCGCGGTGCTCGGCGAGGCCGCCGCGTTCGCCGAGCAGCACGTCGACGCGCTCGGCGGGGTCTACGACTCGGGCCTCGAGGACCCCGCGGAGCCCGAGGGCGACGTCGCGGGCGAGGCCGGAACCGACGCCCCGGGGACCGGTACCGCCGCCCCGGGCGCGGACGGGACGACGTCCGACCCCGGGACCACGGGGACGAGCACGGACGCGGCGGGCACGCCCGCCCCCGGCACCGCGACGACGGACGACGTCGTCACCGCGCTCGTGGGCGCGACCGGGCGCGCGGGCGAGGCGGCCGAGGCCTCGCCGGAGGCGCGGGGCGCGCGGCTCGACGCGGCGGGCG
>ERZ1464570.173-NODE-173-length-6837-cov-11.309938_pt1 | contig 6837 bp, 6 predicted proteins | sample MGYA00563957_ERZ1464570 | MGnify/ENA primary metagenome ERZ1464570 (study PRJEB39283, sample SAMN07833352) | human skin metagenome | isolation source: Scalp | host: Homo sapiens | place: India: Bengaluru | collected 2015-03-06 ... | reverse complement strand
CCCCCCGCCCCCCCCCGCCGACGGACGCCGTGCCGAGCTGCCGCCCGGCCCCCTCGGCGAGGCGGTCGGGCAGCAGCAGGCGCGTCAGGTGCGCGACCGAGCGCACGTTGAGGTCCACGAGCCGCAGCTGCGCCTCGAGCGGGGTGCGGGCGTACGCGCCGTGCACCCCGACGCCCGCGTTGAGGACGACGGTCGAGACGCCGAGCTCGCGCGCCCGCCGGGCGGTGGCCTCGACGCCGCGCGGCGTCGTGAGGTCGACCGTGAGGCCCTCGTGCGTCCCGCCGTGCGCGGCCAGCTCGCCCACGGTGACGTCGACGTCGCGGTCGGCCACGACCAGGACGTCGTGGCCCCGCCGGGCGAGCTCGTGCGCGAGCGCGCGGCCGATGCCGCTCGTCGCACCCGTCACGAGCGCGTTCGCGCGGTCCCGCACGACCGCCGGGGGACGCGGCGTCACGGGAGGTCCGGGACGTCGTCGTCGCCGAGCGCGACCTCGGCGGGCGGCTCGCGCAGCGCCTGGGCCAGGTGGCCGCCGAGGAACGCGCTCGCCCCGGCGAGCCCGTAGGCGACGAGCGACACCGCGACGCCCGACCGGCGCCGGCCGCCGCGGCGCAGCAGCCACGACGCGCCGTAGAGCAGCGAGACGCCGGAGTTGAGCGCGGCATGGACCGCGCCGACGCGGCGCGCGCGGCGGTCGACGTCGAGGTAGTCGGCGAGGCCCGTGAGCGCGGTCGGCGCGACCGCGAGCACGCCGAGCCCGACGAGACGCTGCGCCGCGGGCGCGCTGCGCTCGCCCCCGACGAGGTCGAGCACGGCGGCGCTCGTCCAGAGACCGACGGGCACGTCGGTGAGGGTCGCGTGCAGGGCGTGGCCGAGCGAGCGGCCGTGCAGCTCCTCGCGCAGCCGCCCGTGCGAGGGGACGAGGGCGAGCGCGACGCCGCGCACGGTGCCGGAGAGCCCGTCGAGCGCGGGGGAGTCCTCGAGCCGCCGGGCGAGGCGCAGGAGGACGGGGGAGTCGTCGTGGACGGCGGTGCCGGGGGCGTCGGGCATGGTGGCTCCTCAGGTCTCGTCGAGCTCCCGTTCTCGAAGCTGCGTCGACCGTAGGCACGTTCGCGTGCGCTCGCGCGCGTGGGCCCGGACGCACGTCGCCCTCGTCCCGGCGGGCCCGGACGAGGGCGGTTCGCCGCGGGGCAGGCGTGCGGCGGTCTTCTTCACCGGCTGCCCCGCGACGGGCACCACGCTAGGGGCTCGGCTCCCGCGGCGGCGTTCCCCGCCGGGGGTGAAATCCGGCGTGTCGCGTCTCGGCGGCCCCCAGATGCGACCGGCGGCGGACGGCCACAGGGTGGGAGGACGCTCGACGCGTCGAGAACGGGGCGCGTGCCGTGGTCCTCCGCGCACGCTCGTGCGGGGAGGCGACCTCCCGAGGGAGAGAACATGTTCTTCCACCGTCAAGAGCTCCAGCACCAGGCCACGCCGGACCGCCCGGACGCCGTCTACGCCCGCAAGCTCCAGGAGGTGCTGGGCGGGCAGTACGGCGAGATCACCGTGGCCATGCAGTACGGCTTCCAGTCCTGGAACGCCCACATCCCCGGCAAGTACCGCGACCTGCTCTACGGCATCGGTGCCGAGGAGTTCGGGCACGTCGAGATGCTCGCGACGATGATCGCGCAGCTCCTCGAGAAGGCGCCCGTCGGCGCCGTCGAGGGAGCGGTCCAGAACGACCCGACCGTGGCGGCGGTCATCGGCGGCACGGACCCGCAGCACGCGATCGTCGCGGGGGCCGGTGCACGGCCCGTCGACTCGAACGGCAACCCCTGGTCGGCCGGGTACGTGACCGCGAGCGGGAACCTGCTCGCCGACTTCACGGCCAACGCCAATGCCGAGATGCAGGGCCGCGTGCAGGTGGCGCGGCTCTACCACATGACCGACGACGCGGGGGTGAAGGACCTGCTGGCGTTCCTGCTCGCGCGCGACACGATGCACCAGAACCAGTGGCTCGCGGCGGCGCAGGAGCTGCGTGACGAGGGCGTCGAGGAGCTGCCGGTGCCCAGCACGTTCCCGCTGTCGAAGGAGGACCGCGACGTGTCCTACCAGTACATCAACTTCTCCGACGGCGAGCACGCGTCCGAGGGGCGCTGGGCGAGCGGCCCGACCCCCGACGGCAAGGGCGAGTTCACGTACGTCGCCGAGCCGCCCGCGGGCGTCCCGATGCCGCCGCCCACGACGCCGGACGAGCGCTTCCACGGCACGACCGGGAAGCCCTCGACGCTCGAGAAGGCGAAGGGCGCCGTCAAGGACGCCCTGCACAAGGACTGAGAGGGGGCGACCGTCATGACCGCCGCATCCGCACCACGGGACGCCGCGCGGGCCGACCGCCCGGCGCGGGGCGTGCACCAGTACCTGGCGCTCGTCATCGGGATCGTCTACCTGCTGGTGGGCGTCGTCGGGTTCGCCGTCACGGGGTTCGACGGGTGGACCGTGCACGACCACTCGCAGACCCTACTGGTCTTCGCGATCAACCCGCTGCACAACGTCGTCCACCTCGTCATCGGCCTCCTCGGCGTGCTGCTGTGGAGCCGGTCGTCGAGCGCCCGGACGTACGGCTGGATCCTCGCGATCGGCTACGGGGCCGCGTTCGTCTACGGGCTGGTCGTCGTGAACGACCCGGAGGCGAACGTCCTCAACATCAACGGTGCGGACAACGTCCTGCACGCGGTGAGCGCGGCCGCGGGCCTCGCCATCGCGCTGTGGCCGGCGCGCCGGGAGACCGGTCCCGCGACGCCCACCACGAGGACGGCCGCGTGACGGACACCCCGGTCGACCTGACGGCGAGCGAGACCGGGCGCGTCCTGCGGGACGTGCTCGGTCCGCTCGTCGCCCAGGGCGCCATCGTGCGGCGTCCCCGCGCGACCGCCTGGGCGGAGCGACGCCAGGTCGACCGCACGTCGCGCCGGGTCCTCGAGCGGCTGCGTGCCCGGTACGACGGCGCCCCGCTCGTCGTGCGCCTCGGGGGCCGGCGGCTCGTGCTCGCCACGCGGCCCGAGCACGTCGAGCGCATCCTGGCGGGGTCGCCCGAGCCCTTCACGCCGGCGTCCTGGGAGAAGCGGGGCGCGCTCGCCCACTTCCAGCCGGACGGCGTGCTGATCTCGCCGCTCCCGGAGCGGCTGGTGCGCCGCCCGTACAACGAGGCGGTGCTCGACATGTCCGAACCCGTGCACCGCGACGGGGACGCGTTCGTCGCCGCGGTCGAGCGCGAGACCCGCGCGCTCGTCGCGACCGTCGAGGCGTCGGGCCGGCTGGACTGGGACACGTTCGCCGCGTCGTGGTGGCGCACCGTGCGGACGGTCGTCCTCGGCCGGGCGGCGCGCGACGACGAGCGACTCGTCGCGATCCTCGACGCGCTGCGGCGCGACGGGAACTGGTCGTGGTTCCGGCCGCGCCGACCCTGGCTCCGCGCCGCCCTGGAACGGCGGATCGCCGAGCACGTCGCCGTCGCCGAGCCGGGGACCCTCGCGGCGCGCGGCCGCGACACCGGCGGGGCGGACGCCGTGCGTCGGCAGATCCCGCACTGGCTCTTCGCGTTCGACGCGGCAGGCGCCGCGACGTTCCGCGCGCTCGCGGTCGCCGCGGCGCGGCCCGCCGTGCGCGACCGGCTGCTCGCAGAGCCGGCGACCGCCGGGGACGGTCCGGCCGTCCTCCCGTACGCCCGCGGGTGCGTGCTCGAGTCCGTCCGGCTGTGGCCGACGACGCTCGCGATCCTGCGCGACGCGACGGCCCCCGTGCGCTGGGGCGCGCGCACCTTCCCGGCGGGCACCGGGTTCGTCGTGCTCAGCGCGTTCTTCCACCGGGACGCGGACCGCCTGCCGTTCGCCGACGCGTTCACGCCCGAGGCGTGGCTCGACGGCCGGGCCGACGCCGACTGGGGCCTCGTCCCGTTCAGCGGCGGTCCCGTGTCGTGCCCCGGCCGCAACGTCGTGCTGCTCCTGGCGTCGCACACGCTCGCGCGCGTCGCGCGCCTCGACCTGGCCGTCGCGCGCCGCCGCTACCTCGCCCGGGACCCGCTCCCGCCGACGATGGACCACCGCGGCCGGCGGTTCGGGCGGCGCGGGGGGTCGGCCCCGCGGGCGGGCGGCGCGGTACACCCCCCCCCCCCCCCGGGGGGGGGCCCCCCCCCCCCCCGCCCCCGCCCCGCACACGAAGGAGCTTCCCGTGGGGAAGAGAACCACCGCGCCGCACCGTCGCGTCGCCGCCCTGGTCGTCGCGAGCGCGCTCGCCCTCGGCGGCTGCACGGCCACGACGACGGACACCGAGCCCGACCTGCTGCTCCGCCTCGGCCACTCGTACGGCGCCGGGAGCCTGCAGGACCGCGCCGCGAACCGGCTGTCCGAGCAGGTCGCCGACGCCTCCGACGGCCGCGTGACGATCGAGGTCTACCCCGCCTCCCAGCTCGGGAGCTGGGAGGACATGCAGGAGGGCCTGGAGTTCGGGGCGGTGGACATCGTCGTCGAGTCCGTCGGCTCGCTCGAGCGCTACACCGACCTCGCTGCGATCGAGGGCGTGCCGTTCCTCTACGAGGACGAGGACCAGTTCCTCGAGGTCTGGGACGGCCCGCTCGGCGACGAGATCATCGACGCCATCCGGGAGGACTCCGGGTTCCTGCTGCTCGGCCAGATGTACCGCGGCGGGCGCGTGCTCAACACGCAGCGTCCCGTCACCGAGCTCGCCGACGCGCGCGGCCTCAAGCTGCGCGTCCCGACCCAGCAGACCTACCTCGACACGTGGCACGCGCTCGGCGCGAGCCCCATGCCGCTCGCGCTCAGCGAGGTCTTCCCCGCGATCGAGCAGGGCGCGGTCGAGGGCCAGGAGAACCCGATCGACGTCGTGCGGTTCAACTCGTTCTACGAGGTCGCGCCGCACGTCACGCTCACCGAGCACGTGTTCGGCAACTTCCACTTCCAGGTCTGGGCCGACGCCTACGAGGGCTGGCCCGACGACCTGCGCGCGATCGTGGACGCCGAGATCGACGACGTCTCCTCCTGGTACCGCGAGACGTCGATCGCCGAGCGGCAGGAGAACGTCGACTTCCTGGTCGAGCGCGGCGTCGAGCTGCACGAGATCGACCGCGCCGAGTGGGCCGAGGCGTCGTCCGAGGTGCTCGACCACGTCGACCCCCAGGTCGTGGAGTGGGCCGAGCGCATCCGCTCGGGCGACGCGTGACGCCGTACCGCGGCCCCGAGCCGCGCCGGCGCGTCGACCACGCCGCCCGCCACGCCCGACGACCCGACCGACCAGAGGAGACACCGATGCGCGGCGCGATCGCCGACGACTTCACCGGGGCCACCGACCTCGCCGGCAACTGGAGGGCGCGAGGTCTGCGGACCGCCGTCGTGCTGGGCGTCCCGGGCCCCGACGACCTCGCGGACCTCGCCGACCACGACGCCGTCGTGGTCGCCCTGAAGATCCGCTCCGTGCCCGCCCCCCAGGCCGTGGAGCAGGCGCGCGCGGCCTACCGCGCGCTCGCTGCGCTCGGCGTCACGCAGGTCTACGACAAGTACTGCTCGACGTTCGACTCCACGCCCGAGGGCAACATCGGGCCCGTCGCGGACGCGCTGCTGGAGGAGACCGGCGCGCGCAGCGCCGTCGTCGTCCCGGGCTTCCCCGACGCGGGCCGCACCGTCTTCCGCGGCCACCTGTTCGTGGGGGACGAGCCGCTCGACCGCAGCCCCATGAAGGACCACCCGCTCAACCCCATGTGGGACTCGCGCGTCGCGAACCTCCTCGCGGCGCAGACCGCGCACCCGGTCGCCGAGGTGCCGGTCGGCGTCGTGCGGGCCGGCGAGCAGGCGCTGCGGGGCGCGATCGTCGCGGCCGAGGCGGAGGGTGCGCGGTACGTCGTCGTCGACAGCATCGACAACGACGACCTCGCCGTCGTCGCCCGCGCGACGTCCGACGCCCCGCTCGTCACGGGCGGCTCCGGGCTCGCGCTCGGCTTCGACCCGACGGGCGCGACGCTCGGCGACATCGCTGCGGTCCCGGGCCGACGCGCGGTGCTCGCGGGCAGCGCGTCGCGCGCCACCCAGGCGCAGGTCCGGGCGGCTCTGCCGCACCTGCCGCACCAGAAGGTCGACGTCGCGGCGGCGCTCGCGGCCCCGGGCGCGGAGGTCGGGCGGCTCCTCGCGGGGGCGCGCGGGCGCGGGGCCGAGCAGTCCGACCGGCCGGTGCTCGTGTACTCCGTGGGCGAGCCGGACGACGTCGCGCGCGGCCGTGCGGTGACCGCGGACGCCCCCGCCGTGGTCGAGCGGTTGTTCTCCGCGCTCGCGCCGCGGCTCGCGGAGGCGGGCGCGACGCAGCTCGTCGTGGCGGGCGGCGAGACGTCGGGCAGCGTCGTCCAGGGGCTCGGGGTGCACGTGCTCGAGGTCGGGCAGCTCCTGAGCCCAGGCGTGTCCTGGCTGCGCGGTCGCCGCCGCGGGGCCGACGACGTCAACCTCGTCCTCAAGTCGGGCAACTTCGGCACCGAGGATCTCTTCGTCACCGCGTGGGAGGAGCTCGCATGAGCGACCTGGTCGAGGAGCTGCTCGCCGCCGGGCGCGGTCTCGCCGCGAGCGGGATGTCGCCCGGGACGTCGGGCAACGTGTCCGTGCGCGTCGGCGACGAGGTGCGCCTGAGCGCGAGCGGCACGTCCCTCGCGACCCTCACCGCCGAGCAGATGGACCGCACGACGCTCGACGGCACCCCCGTCACCGAGGGTGACGGCCCGACGCCGCCGCCCACCAGCCAGAGGCCGCTCCCACTCCCGATGGCCGCGCGTGGCCCGGAGTGCCGCCTGGGGCGTGCTCACAG
>ERZ1464570.169-NODE-169-length-6916-cov-12.035418_pt1 | contig 6916 bp, 6 predicted proteins | sample MGYA00563957_ERZ1464570 | MGnify/ENA primary metagenome ERZ1464570 (study PRJEB39283, sample SAMN07833352) | human skin metagenome | isolation source: Scalp | host: Homo sapiens | place: India: Bengaluru | collected 2015-03-06 ... | reverse complement strand
GCGGGCGGCCGACGGGGTGGCGCACGCCGACGCTGCGCGGCGCGCTCGCGACGGACGTCGCGGCGACCGTGCTCGCCATGCCGATCTCGCTGTTCCCGCTCGTCAACGAGATCCGGTTCGACGGCGACCCCCGCACCCTCGGCCTGTTCCTCTCGGCGGTCGCGGTGGGAGGGATCGGCGCGGGCCTGCTCTCGGGGGCCGTGACGCGGGCGACGCGCTCGGGCGCGCTGCAGCTCGCCGCGGCGGCGACGTGGGGCGTCGCGCTCGCCGGTTTCGGGCTCGCGGGGCCGCTGTGGCTCGCCCTCGCGTGCCTGGCTGTCGCCGGCGCGGCGGACACGGTGTCGGTCGTGACGCGCGGCGCGCTGGTGCAGCTCGAGACGCCCGACGAGTTCCGGGGCCGCGTGTCCTCGGTCGAGCACGTGGTGGGTGTCGCCGGCCCGGAGGTCGGGAACTTCCGCGGGGGAGTGCTCGCGTCGCTGACGTCCGCGCCCGTCGCGCTGGTGGCGGGCGGGCTGGTGGCGAGCGCCGTCGTCGGGCTCGTCGCGTGGCGCAACGCCCCGCTGCGCCGCTACCGCACCCCGGCACCGGACCCCCTCCCCGTGCCGTGAGTGGCGGTCAGTCCACGGTCACCGCGTCGAGGACCGGGAGGCGGGCGGCGCGGATCGCGGGCCAGACGCTCGCGACGAGCCCGATGACGACCGCGACGCCGAGGATCGCGAGCACCTGGCCCCACGGCACGGCGAGCGTGCTCAGCCCCTCGTCGGCGAGCACGCCCGGGAGGGCGGCGCCGATGCCGATGCCCGTCGCGACGCCGAGCACCGTCCCGTAGACGGCGGTGAGCACCGACTCGATCGCGATGACCCCCGCGAGCTGGAGGCGCCCCAGCCCGACGGCGCGCAGCAGCCCGATCTCGCGCGTGCGCTCGATGATCGACAGCGCGAGCGTGTTGACGATGCCGAGCAGCGCGATGACGATCGACAGCGCGAGCAGGGCGTAGAGGATGACGAGCACCTGGTTCACCTGGTCGGCGAACGCGGACGCGGTCTGCTCCCGATCCAGCACCGTGACGACGAGGAACGGCTCGACCGCCGACGTCAGGGCGGTGCGCAGCTCCTCGACGTCGGCCGGGCTCGCGCCGTCGGCCGCCGACACGTAGACGATCCGCACGCTCGCCTGGGCGGCCGGCACGACGGCGTCGAACACGTCGTCGCGCACGAGGACGCCGGTCCCCACGAGCTGGCTGTCGATCACCGCGCCCACGCGCGCCTCCACGGCGGCGTCGCCCTCGCCGAGCCGCAGCGTGTCGCCCACCTCCCAGCCGCGCTCGCGCGCGGTGCGCCGGTGCACGACGACGTCCCCGTCCTCGAGCGTGGCCGTCGGGTCCCCGGCGAGCGTCACGGGTTCGAGCGCGGTGTCGCCCCCCCCGCCGGGCCCGCCCGCGACGCCGCCCCCGCGCGCGCCGCCGGCCGCGCCGTCGGCCGCGCGGTCGGCCGTGCCGGAGCCGCCGCCGACCGTGGCGACCGGCGCCGACCCGAGCCGCACCGTGTCCACGACGGCGGCGCCCGGCGTCGCGGTCACGGCCTCGACCGCGCCCTCGGGTACGACAAGCGTCGCGGAGTCGACCACCAGGTCGGCCCGCACCTCGTTCTCGACGATGCTCCGCACCGACGCCTGGGTCGAGGCGGCGATGACGCCCGTGACCGACACGAGCGCCATGCCGATGAGCAGGGCTCCCGCGGTGCTCGCGGTGCGGCGGGGGTTGCGCGTGACGTTGCCGCGCGCGAGGCGGCCGAGCGGGCGCAGCGCGACGACGAGCGGCCACGCGAGGACCGCGAGCACGCCGCGCGCGACGGCCGGCGACCCGACGAGCACCCCCACGAGCACGAGCCCGGCCCCGACGCCGAGGAGCAGCCGGGGGCTCAGGTCGTCGACCCAGGCCCACCCGGTCGGCGCGTCCACGACGGAGGAACCCAGGTACGCCGCGAGCCACAGCACACCGGCGCCCGCCGCGACGACGACCACCCCGCCCACCGCCCGCAGCCCGGTGCCGCGGTCGGGCGCGACGTCGTCGCGCATCGCCTGCACGGGCGGGATCGCTGCGGCCCGCCGCGCGGGCAGCACGGCCGCGCCGCCGCCCCCCACCGCCCCCCGCCCCCCCCCGCCCCCCCCCGGCGCGGCCCCGCGCGGGACCCGGCCGCACAACTCGCCGCCGGCGAGCGCGCGCCCCCACCGGATGACCCGCACCAGGCCGGCCCCCGCGAGCACGCCGAACCCGCCACCCACGAGCCCGACGACGAGCGCCTGGACGAGGACCGACGCGAACACCTGGCCGGGCGACGCGCCGAGCGCGCGCAGGAGGGCGAGCTCGCGCAGGCGCTCGCGCAGCTACCTCGCGACCGGCTGCGCGCTGATCACCGCCCCGCCGAACAGCGCGCTGGCGGCGAACACCAGCCGGACGGTCTCGACGAACCCGAGCACCTCCTCGACCGCCTCGCTCGCCTCGGCGCGCGCCTGCTCGCCCGTGACGGCCTCCGCCCCGGACGGCAGGACCGACGCGACGCGGTCCGCGAGCGCGTCCTCGTCCACCGGCCCGCTCGCGTCCGCCCAGACCGCGATCTGGGGCACCAGCCCGTCGGGCGCGTAGACCTCGCGCGCGGTGTCCCCGTCGATCCCGACGAGGACCGCACCCGCGGCGGCGGCCTCGATGCCGAACACGCCGGACACGGTCACGGGGCGCGGCTCCCCGCCCAGCACGACCGTGGTCTCGTCGCCCGTGGCGAGGTCCGCGGTCTCGGCCGCGCTCTGCTCCAGCACGATCTCGCCCGCGCCGGGCCACGCGCCGTCGAGCAGCGTGAGGCTCGGGTCCTCCGGGTCGACGGAGAACGCCGTGCTCGGCGGGCCGGTGGTCACGACGGCGGTGCCGTCGGCCGCGACGAGCACGACGGGGCCGGACACGTCCGCCACGGCCCGCTCGACGCCGTCGACGCCCTCGACCTCCGTCGTGAGGTCGGCCGGGACGAGCGTGCGGTCGCCCGCGAACCCGCCCCCGCCGGCGGCGCCGCCACCGCCGGGCCCGGACGTGTCGCTCTCGACCTCCTGCGCGCCGCGCACGTAGACGTCGGCCGTGAGGGTCGTCGCGATGATGTCGTCGAACGTGGAGGAGAGCATGCCGCGGAACGCGAACGTCCCGACGACGAACGCGACGCCGAGCGTGACGGCGAGCACCGACAGGACGAACCGCACGACGTGCGCGCGCACGCCCCGCAGCGCGACGCGGATCATGCGCCGGAGTCCGCGGCGAGCGCGAGCGCGTCGAGGATGTCCTGCTGCGTGGGGTCGTGCAGCTCGCCCGCGAGGCGCCCGTCCGCGAGGAAGACGACGCGGTGCGCGTACGACGCCGCGCGCGGGTCGTGCGTGACCATGACGACCGTCTGGTCGAGCTCGTCGACGGAGCGGCGCAGGAACGTGAGCACCTCGCCCGCGGAGCGCGAGTCGAGGTTGCCGGTCGGCTCGTCGGCGAACACGATCGAGGGCCGCGACACGAGCGCCCGCGCGCACGCGACGCGCTGCTGCTGCCCGCCGGACAGCTCGGAGGGGCGGTGGTGCAGGCGGTCGGTGAGCCCGACGGCGGTCGTCACCTCGTCGAACCAGTCGCGGTCCACGCGGGTGCGCGCGATGTCGAGGGGGAGCGTGATGTTCTCCGCGGCCGTGAGCGTCGGGACGAGGTTGTACGCCTGGAAGACGAACCCGACGCGCGTGCGGCGCAGCGCCGTGAGCCGCCGCTGCGACATGCGGCTGATCTCCTGCCCGTCGATCACGACGCTGCCGGACGTCGGGGAGTCGAGGCCGGCGAGGCAGTGCATGAGCGTCGACTTGCCGGAGCCGGACGGCCCCATGATCGCGGTGAGGCGGCCGCGCGCGAAGTCGACGTCGACGCCGTCGAGCGCGCGGACGGCCGTCGGGCCGGAGCCGTAGACCTTGACGAGGTCGCGCGCGCTCGCCCGTGCCTCGGGCTCGGGTCCGGCGTCGGTCGGCGTGCCGGTCCGGGGCGCGGGGGTCGTCATGCCCCCATCGTGACGTGCCGCGCGGCGGCGCGCACCACCCGTGCGGGGGAGGGCTGCTGCCGGGCCCGGCGCGCGGCCTGTGGACGAGCGGCGGCGAGGCCTGCGCAGGGCGATAGCGTGGCCCGCATGAGCACCGTCGCCCCGCAGCCCGCCGCGCACCCCGACGAGACCCCGGCCGCCTTCGGCGTCCACCCTTTCCCCGACCTGTCCGCCGAGGTGACGGGCACGGTCCCCGACCCGCGCAGCGCGCCTCCGATCCGCTGGGGCATCCTCGGCGCGGGTGGCATCGCGTCGTCGTTCGCGGAGGCGGTGCGCCTGCACACGCAGGGTCGCGTCGCGTCGGTGGGCTCGCGCGACCGCGTACGCGCCGAGCGCTTCGCGACCGCGCACGGCGTCCCGACGACGCACCACGGCTACGACGAGCTCGTCGAGGACCCGCAGGTGGACGTCGTGTACGTCGCGACGCCGCACTCGCACCACCACGAGCACGCCCTGCTCGCGATCCGCGCGGGCAAGCACGTCCTCGTCGAGAAGGCGTTCACGCGCAACGAGGCCGAGGCGGTCGAGGTGCTCGACGCCGCGCGCGAGGCGGGCGTGTTCGTCATGGAGGCCATGTGGACGCGGTTCCTGCCGCACGTCGCCGCGCTGCGCGGCGTGATCGCGCGCGGCGAGATCGGCGACGTCGTGAACCTCAGCGCCGACCACGGCCAGTGGTTCCCGTTCGACCCCGAGCACCGGCTCTACGCGCCGGAGCTGGCGGGCGGCGCGCTGCTCGACCTGGGCGTCTACCCGGTGTCGTTCGCGCACGACCTGCTGGGCGCGCCGTCGACCGTGACGGCCGTCGGTGCGCTCACGGAGACGGGCGTGGACGGGCAGGTGAGCATCGTGCTCGGCTACGGCGACACGCAGGCGACGCTCTCGACCACGCTGTGGTCGCGCACCGCGAACACGGCGGTGATCTCGGGCACGGCGGGCCGCATCGAGGTCGAGGGCACGTTCTACGCGCCGACGTCGTTCCGGGTCGTCCGGCACGACGGCGCGTCCTGGTACTACGACGGCTTCTCCGGCGAGGGCAAGCAGTATCAGGCCGCCGAGGTCGCGCGCCGTGTCGCCGCGGGCGAGACGCAGAGCCCGCGCATGTCGTGGGACTCGACGCTCGAGGTCATGCGCACCCTCGACGAGGTGCGCCGCCAGGTCGGGGTCGTCTACCCCGGGGAGTGACGCCCGCGGGCGGGCGCCGCGTCAGTCGGTGTGCTCGACGACGTAGCTGCGGCCGTCGGGGCCGGTGACCCGCTCGAAGCGGGTGCGCAGCTCCTGGTCGCGCTCGCGCTCGGCGTCGGACACGCCGCGGCCGTCGGCCTCCTGCCGCCCCAGCTGTGCCGGGCCGAAGATGGGCAGGAAGCCTTCGGTGATGCGCATGCCGAGCGTGCGCTTGTCGTTCTTGCGCGCCACGGTGTCCTCCGCTGGTGTCGCGTCGCCGGCCCGGAGGCCGGTGGCTGGTGCTCGTCCGCTGATGGTTGGTGCACCAATGATTGGCGTACCAAGAATAGCGCGATCCTCGGTAGCATGGCGCCATGACGAGCGAGGAGAACGGCGGGGCGTCCGCACCGGGCGCGGCGACGCTGTTCGCGGACCCGCTCGCGCTCGAGGCACAGGTGTGCTTCGCGCTCTCGGCGGGCGCGCGCGGCATGGTCGCCCTGTACCGGCCGCTGCTCGAGCCCCTGGGCATCACCCACCCGCAGTACCTCGTGCTGCTCGCGCTGTGGCAGGACGACGCGGCGGGCACGACGTCGACCGTCGGCGACCTCGCCGCGCGGCTGCACCTCGACGCGGGGACGCTCTCGCCGCTCCTCAAGCGGCTCGAGACCCTCGGCTACGTGCGCCGGTCCCGATCGCCCGACGACGGCCGCCAGGTCCGCGTGACGCTCACGCCCGAGGGGCGCGCGCGGCGTCGTGACGCGGAGCGCATCCCGCCCGCCATCGTCGCCGCGACGGGCCTCACCCTCGACGAGCTGGCGGAGATCCACGCCGCCGCGTCGAAGGTCGTCGCGGCCGCCCAGCGAGCGTCCGTCTACTGAGGATCAGCCCGCTGCACCCTGCCGAGCATGGGGGTCTGGCCCGTCCGGGGACGAGGACGGGAGACGACCCCATGGTCGGCGGGGTGGTCAGGCGTCCGTGATCCGGATGCCGTCCGGGCCCGCGGCGAAGCGCACCGCTGCCAGGCCCGCCGCCAGCGCGTCGGGTGCAGGGGACGCGGCCGCGCGCTCGTCGGCCGTGGGCGTGCCCGTCCCGACGAGCCCGGCGCGCCCCGCGGCGCGGGCGGCCGCGGCCCCGGCCGGAGCGTCCTCGACGACGAGGCACCGCGCCGGGTCCACGCCCAGGCGCTCCGCGCCGAGGAGGAACGGGTCCGGGTCGGGCTTGCCGTGGGCGACGTCGTCCGCGGTGACGACCACCGACGGCGCGACGAGGCCCGACGCGGCCATGCGCGCCGCCGCGAGGGGGCGGGTGCACGACGTGACGATCGCCTGCCGCTCCGGGGGCAGGGCGGCGAGCGCGTCGCGCGTCCCCGGCAGGATCGTCACGCCCTCGTTGTCCTCGAGCTCCAGCTCGTGGATGCGGTCGTACGCGGGCTCGACCTGGTCGGCCGGCAGGAGCGTCGCGATGAGCGTGCGCGCCGGGGTGCCGTGCTGGATCTGGAAGTCCTCGGCGTCGGGCAGCCCGTGCTCCGCGGCCCAGCGACGCCAGTTCCGGTCCACCGCCGGGACCGAGTCGATGAGGGTGCCGTCCATGTCGAACAGCACGGCGGGCGGGTAGTCCCATCGGACGCGGCCGGCGGCGTTGCCGGGGGAGGG
>ERZ1464570.166-NODE-166-length-7047-cov-14.849399_pt1 | contig 7047 bp, 6 predicted proteins | sample MGYA00563957_ERZ1464570 | MGnify/ENA primary metagenome ERZ1464570 (study PRJEB39283, sample SAMN07833352) | human skin metagenome | isolation source: Scalp | host: Homo sapiens | place: India: Bengaluru | collected 2015-03-06 ... | reverse complement strand
CCCGCGGCCCCCCGCCCGCGTCCCACGCGCCGCCCGCCCCGGCCACGCGCCCCGGCGCCGCCGCCGGCCCGGCCCGGCCCGCGGCGGCGGGCACGGGCGGCGCCGCCGGCGCGGCGACCCGCGGCGGGCGGCCCGCGCGCCGCACGGGGAGCGCGCGCTCGCGCCGCCGCTGGGGGCGCGCGGCGCTCGTGGCGCTCCTCGTGGTGCTCAGCGTGCCGTTCGTCTTCCCGACGTGGTGGATGGCGACGTCGAGCCTCAAGCCGATGAGCGAGATCCTGCGGGCCGTGCCGACGCTCTGGCCCCAGGACCCGTCGTTCGCGGCCTACGGCGAGGTGTTCCGGCTGCAGCCGTTCGCGCAGCAGTACTGGAACAGCCTCTACATCGCCGTGGTCGTGACGGTCGGGACGATCCTCGTGGCCTCGATGGCCGGGTACGCGTTCGCGCGCATCCGGTTCCCCGGGGCGAACGCGCTGTTCCTGCTCGTGCTCGTCGGGCTGCTCGTGCCGTCGGAGGTGACGATCGTCCCGCTGTTCCGGATGGTCAACTCGCTCGGGCTCATCGACACGCACTGGCCGCTCGTGGTCATCCCGATCCTCGGGGCGCCGAGCGTCCTCGCGACGTTCATCATGCGCCAGTTCTTCCTCGGGCTCCCCGGCGAGCTCGAGGAGGCGGGGCGCATGGACGGCCTCGGGCGGTGGGGGATCTTCTGGCGGATCGCGTTCCCGCTGTCGCGCTCGGCGATCTCGGCCGTCGCGATCTTCACGTTCCTCAAGTCCTGGAACCTCTACCTCGAGCCGATCGTGTACCTGTCCAGCAAGGACCGGTTCACGCTCCCGCAGGCGCTCACGCAGTACGTCGACGCCTACGGCGGCCCGATGTGGAACGTGCAGCTCGCCGCGACGACGCTCACGGTGCTGCCGGTCCTCGCGGTGTTCCTCGTCGCGCAGAAGCAGTTCGTCCAGGGCCTGGCGCACACGGGACTGAAGTAGGAGAGGCCGCCGATCAGCCCTGCTCGGGGTACTCGGTGCGGGTGCGCGACCCTCCGACCGAGACGCTCCCGCCGCCGACCACGGGCAGCGGCGTCCCGGCGGAGAACCCGGCACCCTGCTCCTTCACGACCGTCCCGCCGGGGGGCGTCGTGATGAGCGAGCTCGGCGGGTTGGGCACGACGTTGCCGCTCGCGTCGTACGTGATCGCGTACACGCCGGGCCCGCCGAGGTCCGTGCTGCCCGGGACGATCCCCGTGCCCTCGATGCCTGCGCCGGCGTCGCCGCGGACGTAGACCGTCGTGGTGCCCGTGTTGTTGTCCACTCGGGTGCCGACCAGGCCCTCGACCTCGACCTCGGCCCTGCCTCCGGCGAGCGGGACGACCGCACCCCCGGCGGACCCGGTCGCGTAGGCGCCCGCCTCGACGATCGTGGCGTCGGGCCTCGGCGGCACGTACGACCCGAGCTCCGGCCCCATGTAGTGCATCGTCTGGCGCTGCTGGTAAGCGAGGAAGGCGTCGACCTCCTCCTGGCTCGCGAAGGTGTACTCGCTCCCGACGTTCAGCACCGCCCCGCCCGAGGCGCCCGCCTGCGCGCCGAGGTTGACGCCGTGCTCGTTCACGTGCCCCTCGACGTAGGGGGTCGGGGTGCCCTCTCCGACCCCCAGGCTGCCCCCGGCGAGCTGGGTGACCCGGAACGTCCCGTCGGAGAGCTCGTCGATGCGGTACTCGAACCCGGCGCTCCCTTCCCCCGGGCCGGCCCCGATGCCCTGCTCGTACGTCACGTGCTCCGTCGCGACGCGCGGCGGGCGCGCCTGCTGCCCGGCCAGCGGCGCCAGCTCGGGCAGGGTGCGCTCCCCCGGCAGACCAGGGACCCCGCCGCCACCGCCGCCGCCGCCAGCACCGCCGCCACTGCTCCCGCCGCCGTCGACGGCGCTCGCGCTGTCCTGTTGCTCGGCCTGCACGCGGAGCTTCTGCGCGCCGTCGTCGAGCAGGGTCGACGCCGCTCGCAGCGCCGCCTCCATCTCGCCGTGCCACCGTGCCCGCAGCGCCTCGGCGTCCGGACCTGCCCACGGGGTCGACGTGACGGCGGCGCGCAGCGCCGAGGTCGTCGCCTCGAGCTTCGCGGACTCGCCCTGGAACGTGTCGGCGAGCCCGCGCAGCGCGGCGACGTCGGCACCGTAGAAGGACATGGTGAACCTCTGCTGGCAGGGGGACGGTTGTCACGGTCACCCTTCGTCATGGCGCGGCCCGGCGCAAGGGGGAGGAGTCCCCATCGGGCCGAGACGCGCGGTCGGGCTGAGCGCCCGGCGCCCTGCACGAGGACGCCGCCGAGGTCGCTACGCTCGACGGTGTGGCTCATCTCCTCGGCGCCGACGGCATCTCGCTGACCGTCGGCACCCGCACCCTGCTCGACGACGTCTCGCTCGGCCTGGACGACGGCGACCGCGTCGGCATCGTCGGCCCCAACGGGGCCGGCAAGACCACGCTCCTGCGCCTCCTCGCGGGCACGCAGCAGCCCGACGGCGGCCGCGTCACCCGCGTGGGCGGCCTGCGGGTGGGCCTGCTCGACCAGCGCGACGACGTCGGCACCGGCGCGACGATCCGCGACCTCGTGCACGGCGACGCCGCGACCCACGCGTGGGCGTCGGACGCGAGCGTCCGCACCGTCCACGCGGGGCTGCTGGGCGACCTCGACCTCGACGCCCCGGCGGACACGCTGTCCGGCGGGCAGCGTCGCCGCGTCGCGCTCGCGGCCCTCCTCGTCGCCGACCACGACGTGCTGTTCCTCGACGAGCCCACGAACCACCTCGACGTCGAGGGCGTCGCGTGGCTCGCCGCGCACCTCGGCGACCGCTTCGCCCGCCCGGGCGCGAAGGGCGCCCTCGTGGTCGTCACGCACGACCGCTGGTTCCTCGACGCCGTGTGCTCGCGCATGTGGGAGGTGCGGGGCGACGGCTCGGGCCAGGTCGAGGGCTACGAGGGCGGGTACGCCGCGTACGTGCTCGCGCGTGCCGAGCGCCAGCGCACCGCGGCCGTCGCGGCGGAGAAGCGCGACAACCTGCTGCGCAAGGAGCTCGCGTGGCTCCGGCGGGGCGCGCCCGCGCGCACGTCCAAGCCCAAGTTCCGGCTCGACGCCGCCGCCGCGCTCATCGCCGACGTCCCGCCGCCGCGCGACACGCTCGAGCTCACGCGCACCGCGACGAAGCGCCTCGGCAAGGACGTGCTCGACCTCGAGGACGTGACGGTCGCGGTGCCGCGCCAGGACGGTCAGGGCGAGCGCGTGCTGCTCGACGACGTCACGTGGCGCCTGGGGCCCGGCGACCGGTACGGGGTCGTCGGGGTCAACGGCGCCGGGAAGACGACGCTCCTCGCGCTCCTCGCCGGGCGGCGCGAGCCCGACTCCGGGCGGGTCAAGCGCGGCAAGACCGTCCACGTCGCGGAGCTGTCGCAGGACGTCGGCGAGCTCGACGACATCGCCGGCGCGCGCGTGATCCAGGTGATCGAGGACGAGAAGCGCTCGGTCGTCGTCGACGGCAAGGAGCTCTCCGCGTCCCAGCTCGTCGAGCGGCTCGGCTTCACGCGCGAGCGGTCGCAGACGCTCGTGCGCGACCTCTCGGGCGGCGAGCGGCGTCGCCTCCAGCTCCTGCGCCTGCTCGTCGCCGAGCCCAACGTGCTCCTGCTCGACGAGCCGACGAACGACCTCGACACCGACACGCTCGCCGCGCTCGAGGACCTGCTCGACGGCTGGCCCGGGACCCTGATCGTCGTCTCGCACGACCGCTACCTGCTGGAGCGCGTCGCGGACCGCCAGGTCGCGCTGCTCGGCGACGGCCAGGTGCGCGACCTGCCGGGCGGCGTCGAGCAGTACCTCGAGCTGCGGCGCGCGGCGCTCGCGGGCGCGGGCGCGGCGTCGACCGGGTTCGCGCCCACGGGCGGCGCCGACGGGACGCCGGACGCGGGGCCGGCCGTGGCAGCCCCGGGCCCGAGCGCGGCCGAGGTGCGGGCGGCGAAGAAGGAGATCAACCGCATCGAGCGGCGCCTGAGCAAGATCGCGGAGGCCGAGGTCCGGCTGCACGAGAAGATCGCGGCGAACGCGACCGACTTCGCGGCGGTCGCGGAGCTCGACGCCGAGCTGCGCACCCTCGCGGCGGAGAAGGACGAGCTCGAGGCGGCGTGGCTCGAGGCGGCCGAGGTCGCCGGGTGACGGCCGACCGGATGCGCGTCGCGGTGTCCGCGCGCGGCGTCGAGGTCGACGACGGGCAGGGCGGCGTCCTCGCGCCGTGGGCGGACGTGCGCCGCGTCACCGCGTTCGCGCTCGGTGCCCCGGGCGGCACCGCCCGGTACGTGTCGTTCGACCTCGTGAACGGGCACAGCGTCGAGGTGGACGACGCCGCCCCGGAGTGGGACGACGTGCTCGCCGCCCTGCCCGGGCGGGTCGAGCTCGCGGTCGACGACCCGCTCGTCGCGCTCGGCGCGCTCGCGCCGGGCGAGCGGCTCGTCCTCGCGGGGCCCGTGCGGACCCGCTGACCCCGCGGGGACCCGGGTCCGGACGCCCGGGGCGTGTCGCCGGGGCCCAGCCGGGCGCGGGTGTGCGGCTCAGCGCCGCAGGAAGCCCATGCGGTCGTCGGGGTCGACGCGCTCGAGGATGGCGCCCGCGATGGCGTCGAGCTGCTCGACCTGCTCGTCGGTGAGGGCGTCGATCACGTGGTCGCGCACCGTCGCGACGTGCCCGGGCGCCGTCGCGACGACCTTCTCCCAGCCGGCGTCGGTGAGGTGCGCGTTCGTCGCGCGGCGGTCCTCGGGGCACGGCACGCGCTCGACGAGGCCGCGCTTCTCGAGGCGCGCGACGACGTGCGACAACCGGGGGAGCGTGGCGTTCGTGGCGCCCGCGAGGTCGGTCATGCGCAGCGTGCGCCGCGGAGCCTCCGAGAGCATGGCCAGCACGTAGTACTCGAAGTGGCTGAGGTCGGCGTCGCGCCGGAGCTGGGAGTCGAGGACGCCCGGCAGCAGCTCCACGACCGCCACGAGCCGCTTCCACGCGTCGAGCTGCTGGTCGTCGAGCCAGCGGGGTTCCGTCGTCATCGTGCCTCCTCCGGTGCGGCGATCCGCATAGTTGACGGTACAACTTTAGCGGCGTACGGTGTTAGTTGTAGCAACAACTAATAGCCGACCGTCGGGCCGGCGGAGGAAGGGAAGCCACCATGAGCAGCATCACCATCATCGGCGCCGGGAACATGGGCTCGGCCATCGCCGGTCTCGCGCTCGCCGCGGGCAGCCAGGTGCAGGTCCTGACCCGTGAGGCCACCGAGGTCGACCCGCGCGTCACGGCGGGTACCGTCGGTGACGAGATCACGGGCGACGTCGTCGTGCTCGCGCTCCCGTACGGGGCGCTCGACGACGTCCTCGGCGCCTACGAGGGCCGTCTCGACGGCAAGGTCCTCGTCGACATCACCAACCCGCTCGACTTCGCGACGTTCGACTCCCTCGTCGTGCCCGACGGCTCGTCGGCCGCGGCGCAGATCCAGGAGCGCGTCCCGGGCGCGCGCGTCCTCAAGGCGTTCAACACGAACTTCGCGGCGACGCTCGCCACCGGCCAGGTCGGGCCGCTCCCGACGACGGTCCTCGTCGCGGGCGACGACGCGGACGCGAAGGCCGCCCTCGCGGGCGCCGTGTCCGGGGTCCGCGTCGTCGACGCCGGCTCGCTGAAGCGCGCGCACGAGCTCGAGGCCCTCGGCTTCCTGCAGCTCACGCTCGCGGCGGGGGAGAAGACCTCCTGGACGACGGGCTTCGCGCTCGCCGAGTGACCCCGCCCGCTCACGCACGACGGCGGCCGGCCACCCCGGGGGGTGACCGGCCGCCGTCGTGCGCGGTGCGTCAGCCGCGCGCCTTCTCGACGGCCGCGCGGGCCGCCTCGTGCTCCGCCTTCTGGGCGTCCCGCAGGGCCTTCTCCAGCTCGCGCACCTTCTTCTGGGCCTCGCGCACGCGCCGCTCCGCGTCGCGCCGCCGGAGCGTCGCCTTCTTGACCCGCGCGTCCTTGACGTGCACCGCGACCTCCACGGGCGCGACGGCGTCGCGCGGGTCCGGCGCCGGTGCGGGCTCCGCGACCGTGGCGTCCTGCCGCCCGGGCGCGCGGCCCGCGCCGGGCGCCCCGGCGGCCCGCGCGTCGACGTAGACGGCGATCCCGTCGAGCACCCGCTCCAGGCCCCATGCGGTGTCGTCGATCTCGCCCTCGCCCTCGCCCGCGTACGTGCTGGCCTCGACGAGCGGGCGCAGGTAGGGGAACCGCACCTCGTCCACGAGCCCGCGCAGCGCGTCGGCCCACGCGCCGCCCTGGACCGCCTCGTCGCCCCCGGCCGCCGCGACGGCGCGCGCGAGGTCGGTCTGCAGCCGCGCAGCGTTCCGGGCGTACCCGCTGACGAGGAGGATGACGGACATCTTCTCCTCGTCGTCGAGCGGCGTGGACCGCAGCGCGCGCAGCCCGGCGTCCGCGCCGCGCAGGTTGTTCGGCGTGAGGGGCGCGCCGGTCACCGGGATGTCGAGGAACCACGGGTGCGACGCGAACACCGCCATCGTGAACTGCGCCCACTCGCGCAGCTCGGCGCGCCAGTCGGCGGGCTCGTGCGCGGGCGGGTACTCGACGTCGAGGGCGGCCTCCTGCATGAGGAGCAGCAGGTCGTCCTTGCTGGTGACGTACCGGTAGAGCGACATCGTCGTGAAGCCGAGGCTCTGCGCCACCTTCGCCATGGACACGGCCCCGAGCCCGTCGGCGTCGGCGAGCTCGATGGCCGCGTCGACGATCCGCTCGATGCTCAGCTCGCGCTTGGGCGCGCGCTCGGGGCGTTCGGCCACGCCCCACGCGAGCGCGAGCCGGGGCGGGAGGTCGGGTGCGTCCGTCATGGCTTCATCCTCCCCGACGGCGCCGGGACCCGGGGCGCAGCCGTGCCGAGCAGGCACTCCCGGTGGCGCGAGCAGGTGGTCCTGGTGCGTCCTGCCGACCGGAGGCTCCCGGAGCGGGGGGGGCGAGCGCGCGCCGAGCCCAGGAGGCGGAGGCGGGGCGG
>ERZ1464570.146-NODE-146-length-7503-cov-13.910714_pt1 | contig 7503 bp, 7 predicted proteins | sample MGYA00563957_ERZ1464570 | MGnify/ENA primary metagenome ERZ1464570 (study PRJEB39283, sample SAMN07833352) | human skin metagenome | isolation source: Scalp | host: Homo sapiens | place: India: Bengaluru | collected 2015-03-06 ... | reverse complement strand
CCCCGCGCCGCCCCGCGCCCCCGCCCCCCCGACGCGCCACCCCCCCGCGCTCGCGCTGCAGACCTACTTCCGCGACATCTCGCAGTTCACGTACTCCACCGAGGTGCCGCCGGGCACCTCGGGCGACGCAGTCTGGGACTTCCTCCAGGACCGGACGGGCTACTGCGTCCAGTTCGCGACGTCGATGACGATGATGGCCCGCACGCTCGGCATCCCCGCGCGGCTGGGCGTCGGGTTCCTGCCGGGCGAGCGGGTCGACGAGTCGAGCTACCAGGTCACGGGTCGCGACTCCCACGCATGGCCCGAGCTGTACTTCCCGGGCCAGGGCTGGGTGCGTTTCGAGCCGACGCCCGCCCAGCAGACCGGTCCGACGCCGACGTGGGCCACCCCGGTCGCCGTCACGCCCGGCGGCCCGGCAGACCCGGGGAACGTCCCGACGCCGGGCGCCACCACGGCCGCGCCGTCAGCGCCGGCGACGCCGGCACCCACCGCCCCGGGGGCCGGCACGACGGGCGGCACGCAGGAGGACTCCACCTCGTGGCCGCTCGTCGTGGGCGTGGCGCTGCTCGTCGCGGCGGTGCTCGCCGCAGGGCTGTGGTTCGTGCTGCGCCGACCCCCCGCGGCGCCGCGCCGGCGCGACCCCGCGGCCGCCCGGGCCGCGCGCGGGGCCCGGCGCGGTGCGCGGGACGCGCGCTGGCCGGCGACCACGACGCCGCGCCGCGTGCCCGCCGTCGTCGTCGCGACCCTGCAGGCGCGACGCGGGACCGATGCCGGGGACGAGGACCTGGCCGAGGCGCTCACGGCCCTCGCGGCGGCGCTCGAGGCGGAGCGCTACGCCCCGCGCCCGCGCGAGACGGTCACCCCGGAGCGTCTCCAGGCGCTCGTCGACGCCGCCGTCGAGGGGATCGAGAGGTCGCTCAGCGACCGTCCTGCTCGCGCCGACGGTCCCAGCGCTCTTCGAGTCGGCTGAGGAACGGCTTGCGCGAGGTCCTGCTCGCTGCGGCCGGCCGGACGGTGCCGTCGGCCTCGACGGTGCCGACCGGTCCCTTGCGGGAGGCGCGCGGTGCCTGGAAGACCAGCACGACGCCGGCGAACATGAGGACGAAGCCGATGACGCCGAGCCAGGTCTGCGAGAGCGCGGCGCCCAGCACCAGCAGGAGCAGCCCTCCCACGACGCCGACACCGGCCAGGACGTAGCGCAGCGCAGAGCGACGTCGAGGGGCCTGGAGCGTGTTCGCCAACCGCGGATCGTCCGAGGTGAGCGCGCGCTCCATCTGCTCCAAGACCCGCTGCTCGTACTCAGACAGAGGCATGAGCACCCCGATTCTCCACGGTGGTCGTGTGACACCCTCAGGATAGATCGACATCCGCGGGGGTGGTAGTCGAGCGGGCCCGGGCGGGCCCCATCGCGATGGATCTCACCCCGAAACGGCCGCGGACGGCGTCGACGGCCTCCTCCGCGCGCCGTCGGACGGCGTTCGTCCCCACCACGGCCTCCTCGAGCGTGGGCTGGACGACGGCCTCCGCGCGCGGCTCGAGACCTTCCGCACGCACCCCCACGAGCCGGACCGCGAGCCCTCGCAGGTCCACCCCCGCGACGAGCTCGCGCGCGACGAGGTAGATCTCGCGCGCGACGTCCGTCGGGGCGCCGAGCGTGCGGGCGCGCGTGACCGTCCGGAAGTCGCTCGTGCGGACCTTCACGCTCACCGTGCGGGCGACGAGGCCCTGGTGCCGGAGCCGCCCGGCGCACCGGTCGGCGAGCTCGAGCACGCGCGCCTGCACGGCGGCGAGGTCACGCAGGTCGTGCTCGAACGTCGTCTCCGCGCCGACGCTCCGCTCCGAGCGCTCCGGCTGGACGGGGCGCGGGTCACGACCCCACGCGAGGTCGTGCAGGTGCGCCCCGGACACCTTGCCGACCGCCGTCTGCAGGGACGCGACGTCGGTGTCGGCGAGCTCGGCCACCGTCCGGATGCCCCACTGCGCGAGGACGGCCTCCGTGCGCTCGCCCACGCCCCACAGCGCCCCGACCGGCAGGGTGCGCAGGAACGGCACCGTCGCCGCGGCGGGCACGAGCAGCATGCCGTCGGGCTTGGCGTGCGTGGACGCGAGCTTCGCGACGAACTTCGTGGTCGCGATCCCGACCGAGCACGTGATCCCGTGGTCCGCCTGGACCCGACGCCGCAGCGCGGCCGCGATCCGCGTGGGCGGCCCGAGACGGCGCCGCGCGCCGCTCACGTCGAGGAACGCCTCGTCGACGCTCACCTGCTCCACGAGCGCGGTGATCTCCCCGAGCGCGACCATGACCGAGCGCGAGACCTCGTGGTACCGCGCGTGGTCCGGCGGCACGACGACCGCCTGCGGGCACAGCCGGCGCGCGGTCGTCATGGGCATCGCCGAGTGGACGCCGAACGCGCGCGCCTCGTAGGTGGCGGCCAGGACGACGCCCCGCTCGGCACCGCCGACGATGACCGGTCGCCCGACGAGCTGGGGACGCCGCGCGAGCTCGACCGAGGCGAAGAACGCGTCCATGTCGACGTGCAGGATCGAGCAGCCGCTCTCGTCGTCCCCCCAGTCCCGGCGGACGACGGCACGAGGACCCCGGCTCATCGGGTGCTCACCGTGCCCGCGGGCCGACCGGCCGGGTCGTCACGACGCCACCGTCCGCAGCCCGGGCAGCCGGACGAAGCCGGCGTCCGGGTCGACGAGCATCGCGACCTCGTCGCGGAAGTCCTCGGCGCACGCGACGAGCTCGTCGGCGCGACGCGGGTCGACCTCGTCGAACCGCCCGGCGTCCACGGCGGCACGGACGCGCGCGCCGCTCGCGAAGTACACCGACCACGCGGCGAGCGCGGGCTCGGCGTCCGCGAGCTGCTCCCACACCGAGCGGGCGCGCCCGCGCCGCACGGGGCGCGCACGGAGCGCGACGACCGCGGCGGCTGCCCGCAGCGCGCCGAGGTGGGCGTGGACGAACCGCTCCCCCGCGTCCTGCGCGAGCGCCGCAGCGACGAGCTCCGCGTCCGCGCGGGCGAGCAGCCGCCGGACCTCGGCGGGAACCACGACCTGCGCCCTCGCGCCTGCTTCGTTCGACATCGCGCACCTCCTGCTCCACTATCGAACACCTGTTCGATCCTGTCAACGTGCCGGACGCCGACAGCCCGTACCGTGGGGCACATGGCTCGCCGTACCTCCCGACGCCCTCCAGGGTCCCCCGCACCACCCACACCGCCCCGGCGTCGGGGCCCCGCGCGCGGCGGGCCCGCGGCGTCCGACCTCCCGGACGAGCCCGTCGCGACCACGACGGGCACCGCGCGCGTCGAGCGCGACCCCGACCGCCCGTCCGCGGTCACCCTCTACGTCAACGGGGTGCCGAGCTCGTACCTCGACCTGGACGACCCCGGGATGCTCGCGTTCGAGTACATGCAGCAGATGGCCGCGGTGGTCGACGAGCTGCACCCCGGGCCCGTGCGTGCGCTGCACCTCGGCGCCGCCGGGTGCAGCCTGCCGCGCTGGGTCGAGCACACCCGGCCCGGCTCGACGCAGCTCGGGGTCGACCTCGACGCACGCCTCCTGGAGCTCGTGCGCACCTGGTTCGACCTGCCGCGCTCCCCGCGGCTGCGGCTGCGGCCCGACGACGCCCGGCACGCGGTGGAGGGGCTCGCCGACGCGTCGTTCGACGTCGTGGTCCGGGACGTCTTCCACGGCGACCGCACGCCCGACCACCTCGTGACCCTCGGCATGGCCGAGGAGGTGCGGCGCGTCCTGCGACCGGGGGGCGTCTACCTGGTCAACTGCGCGGACCGGCCGCCGCTCGCGTCGGTGCGGCGCGAGCTCGCGACGCTCGCCGCCGCGTTCGCGGGCGGCACGGGCGACGGCGCCGTGGAGGAGGGGCGTGTCGCAGCGATCGCCGAGCCTGCACAGCTCAAGGGCCGCCGGTACGGGAACGTCGTGCTCGCCGCGGTCGCGCCGGGCGGTGCCGAGCCTGCCCTGACCGGCCCGGGCCTCGCGCGCACCGTGCGCTCGCTGGCCGTGCCGGCGCGCCTCCTCGTGGGGAGCGAGCTGCGGACCTTCGTCGGCCCGGCGGCGCCCCTCCCGGACCCCGCGCCCGCGGACCCCGGGTCCGCCGACCCCACGTTCGAGGGGCCCGCTCCCGGGGACGCCACGACCGCGCGGCCGGCGCCCGGCGAGCCCGCTCGGGCGCCGCGCGCGGGGGGCCACGGCAGGAGCCGCGCGCCGGGGCGGGGCCGCGGCGGGGGCGCTGCTGCTACGACCGGGCGACCCGACCGCAGGACGTCGTGGACGTCAGAGCGGGCGGACCTTCTCCGCCTGCGGGCCCTTCGGCCCCTGGGTGATCTCGAACTCGACCCGCTGCGCCTCGTCGAGCGTGCGGTACCCGTTCGACTCGATCGCCGAGTAGTGCACGAAGACGTCGGCACCGCCGCCGTCCTGCGCGATGAAGCCGTAGCCCTTCTCGGCGTTGAACCACTTCACAGAACCCTGCGCCATGCTGTTCCTCTGACCTTCTGTCCATCCGGGGACATCAGCAGGCGGACCCTTCGTCCACCCCCGTGCGCCGCAATGCCATGTCCCACGTCCTTCGCCGGCGTCCCGGCCGTGTGCGGCCGGCAGGCCCGACGCCGGACCGCCCCGCCGGGCGGACCCACGTTCCGGCCCTGTACCGGGTCGTGCGCAAGTACGTCACTGCAACGGGTCACAGTGTGGCATGGACCACGTCAGGTCCGCCATGGAGAACGGGCCCTCTCGTGCCGATTTTTCGGCACATAGTCCCCGGCTCTGCAGCGGGCGCGGTCACTCCCCCGACTGCTGCGCGAGGAAGCGCTCGAACTCCGCGCCGAGCTCGTCGGCCGTGGGGATCGGCGCCGACTCGGCGAGCAGGCTCGTGCGCCCGACCGAGCGGGCGAAGGCGTCGTACTGCTCCTCGAGCGCCCGGACCACCGCCGCGACCTCCTCGGAGTCGCGCACCTGGCGCTCGACCTCGGTCTTCGCGTCCTGGACCGCCTCCGCGAGGCCGCCCGTGGCGAGGTCGAGACCCGTCACGCGCTGGACGTGCTCGAGCGCGACGACCGCCGCGGGCGGGTACGACGACTGGGCGAGGTAGTGCGGCACGTGCACGGTGTAGCCGACGGCGTCGTGGCCCGCGCGCCCGAGCCGCAGCTCGAGCAGCGCGGCGAGGCTCGCCGGGACCTTGACCGTCCCGAACCACGACGTGTGCTCGCCGAGCAGCTCGGGGCGCGTGGCGTGCGCCGTCACCGAGAGCGGCCGCGTGTGCGGGATGCCCATCGGGATGCCGTGGAAGCCCACGACGAGCGAGACGCCCAGGCGCTCGACGACGTCGCGCACCGCGGCGACCACGCGCTCCCACTGGACGTCCGGCTCGGCGCCGTGCAGCAGCAGGAAGCCGGTGCCCTCGGCGTCGCGCACGTGGTCGACGACGAGGTACGGCTCGTCGTAGTCGGACCAGCGGTCCGTGCTGAAGGTCATCGTGGCCCGCTTCGAGCGGTAGTCGATGAGCTGGTCGGCGTCGAACGTCACCAGGCGGGTGACCTCACCGATCTCCAGCAGGTGGTCGACGGCCACCTCTCCCGCGCTGCCCGCGTCGACGAACCCCGCGACCGCGTGCAGCAGCACCGGCCCGGAGCCCGCCTCGGGCGGCGTGGGCCACAGGCGCGCCACGGCCTGCTCGTCGAGCTCGTAGATCCCGCGAGGGTCCAGCATGCATCCTCCTCGTCACGTCCTTCGCCCGTGCGCCGCCGGTGGCGCGCTGCGGGCCTGACGCGGTAACGCGACCCGGGCCGGGGATCATTCCCGGCCGGGCGGTGGCGGCGGTCAGCGACCGGGGAGCCGCACCACGGAGACGAAGAAGTCGTCGATCTGCCGGACGACGTCGATGAAGCGGTCGAAGTCGACGGGCTTGGTCACGTAGGCGTTGGCGTGCAGCGAGTAGCTGCGCACCACGTCCTCCTCGGCCTCCGACGTCGTGAGCACGACGACGGGGATCTTGCGCAGCGCGTCGTCGGCCTTGAGCTCGGCCAGGACCTCGCGCCCGTCCATCCGGGGCAGGTTGAGGTCGAGGAGGATGAGGTCGGGCGTCGGGGCGCCCGCGTGCTCGCCCTCCTTGCGCAGGAACTGCAGCGCGCTCACGCCGTCGGACACCACCGAGAGGCGGTTGGTGACCTTGTGGTCCTCGAACGCCTCACGGGTCATGAGCACGTCGCCCGGGTCGTCCTCCACCAGGAGGACGTCGATCGGCTTGCTGCCGTGGCTCATGCGGGGCTCTCCTCGTCGTCGGGGCGCGCGGGGGCCGGAGCGTCCGGACCGGCGCCGCCGGGGTCGGAGCGAGCGTAGCCGACCTGCGCCTGGACGTAGGCGTGGGCGAGCGTGAAGCGGATGGTCGTGCCGCCCTCGCGCGGCTCGATCCAGATGCGCCCGCCGTGATACTCGACGATGCGCTTGCACAGCGCGAGGCCGATGCCCGTGCCCTCGTACACGTCCTTGGCGTGCAGGCGCTGGAAGATGACGAACACGCGGTCGGCGTACTGCGCGTCGATGCCGATCCCGTTGTCCTCGACCGACAGCTCCCAGTGGGTGTCGCGCGCGAGCACGCCCACGTGCACGGCGGGCGCTCGGTCGGGGTGGCGGAACTTCAGCGCGTTGCCGACGAGGTTCGCGAGGAGCTGGTGCAGGAGCGCCTGCTCTCCCACGACGACGGGGAGCGGGTCGTGAGTGACGCGCGCCCCGGACTCCGCGATCTTCTCGGAGAAGTCCTCGAGCACGCCCCGGAGCTCGTCCTCGAGGTCGACGTCGACGCGCTCGGTGCCCGTCCGGCCGACGCGGGAGAACCCGAGCAGGTCCTGGATGAGGCGCTGCATCCGCTTCGCGCCGTCGACCGCGAAGTCGATGTACTGGTCGGCGCGGTCGTCGAGCTCGCCCCCGTAGCGCTTCTTGAGGAGCTGCGTGAAGCTCGCGACCTTGCGCAGCGGCTCCTGGAGGTCGTGCGAGGCGACGTACGCGAACTGCTCCAGGTCGCGGTTCGAGCGTTCCAGCTCGCGCGCCTGCTCGGCGAGCAGCTCGTGCGAGCGCGCCGCGTCCTCGTGCGACGCCTTGATCTCCGCGACCTGGCTGACGAGCTCGACGCGCATGTGCTCGACGTCCTGCGCGAGGTCCGCGATCTCGGCGGGCCCGGACGTGACGACCGGCTCGTCGAGGCTCCCGGAGCTCACGCGCCGCACGCGGTGCGCGAGCTCGGCCATGGGTTCGGTGACCCAGCGCTTGAGGCAGACCCACAGGATGATGCCGACCGCGAGCGCCGAGCCGACGAGGACGAGGACGCTCCCGAACAGGGCGCGGCTCCACCGGTCGAGCGCGTCGAGGCGTTCGACGCGCTCGTCGCGCTGTCTCGTATACACCTCTCCGAGCCCACGCGCCTAAGGCGGAGGGCGGGGGCGGGGGTGTGGGGGGAGGGACGGAGGGGGGGGGGGGGGGGGG
>ERZ1464570.120-NODE-120-length-8173-cov-9.578098_pt1 | contig 8173 bp, 5 predicted proteins | sample MGYA00563957_ERZ1464570 | MGnify/ENA primary metagenome ERZ1464570 (study PRJEB39283, sample SAMN07833352) | human skin metagenome | isolation source: Scalp | host: Homo sapiens | place: India: Bengaluru | collected 2015-03-06 ... | reverse complement strand
CCCTGACCGCCCCCGCCCCCCCCCCCCGGCTCCCGGCTACCCCCCAGTCTCCGGCCGCCCGGGCGCGCCTCGGCAGCGGCGGGGGCGGGCGGGCCCCGGCGCTGCACGTCGAGGTCGTCGCCGCGGTCGCGCGGCACGCCGCGCTGGTCGGCCTGCGGCCGCTCGCCGTCGTGCCGAGCCCGCTCCCCGGTCCGAGCGGCAACCGCGAGTACTTCTGGTGGCTGCGCGCGGGCGACCCGGGCCGGGCCGACGGCGCGACGTTCGAGGACGAGGCGCTCGAGGGCGCCGCGGCGCAGGCCGTCGCGTGGCAGCCGGGGCCTGACGGCGGCCCGCCCCCGCCCGGCGCGCCCCCCCGCGCCGTGGCGCCCTCCGTCGAGCTGTCCGCCGCCCCGCCCGCCGAGACGTCCGCCCGACCTCCCGCCGGGGCCGTCCCGCCACCGGCGCCGCACGCCGCACCGGGTGCGACCGAGACCACCGACCGACCCCTGACCGGAGGAGCAGCGTGACGCGACGCGTCCTGATCGTCACCCACGGCGGCCGCCCCGAGGCGGTCGTCGCGCTGCACGAGGCGGTGAGCGAGCTCGAGCGCGCCGGGTTCGAGGTGACGCTGCACGACGACGACCTCGCGGAGTCGTTCGGCGACCACATGGCGCGCACGCGGGCGCGCGAGGGCGTCGCGGAGTCCGAGGTCGTCATCGTGCTCGGCGGCGACGGCACGATCCTGCGGGCCGCGGAGCTCACCCACGGCACGGGCGTGCCGCTCCTGGGCGTGAACCTGGGCCACGTCGGGTTCCTCGCGGAGAGCGAGCGCGAGGACCTGCGCGCCGCGGTGGGCCGCCTCGCGGCGTTCGACTACACCGTCGAGGAGCGCACGATCGTCGAGGTCCGTGCCTACCTGCCGGGAGAGCCGGAGCCGCTCGTCGGCTGGGCCCTCAACGAGGCGACGGTGGAGAAGGCGCAGCGCGAGCGCATGATCGAGGTCGTGCTCGGCGTCGACGGCCGCCCGCTCTCGTCGTTCGGGTGCGACGGTGTCATCACCGCCACCGCGACGGGGTCGACGGCGCACGCGTTCTCGGCCGGCGGACCCGTGATGTGGCCCGAGGTCGACGCGGTGCTCGTCGTGCCGCTCGCGGCGCACGCGCTGTTCGCGCGCCCGCTCGTCGTCGGTCCCCGCTCGACGATCACGGTCGACGTGCTGCCGGACTCGGCGTCATCGGGCGTCCTCACGTGCGACGGCCGCCGCCGCATCGACCTGCCGAACGGCTCGCGCGTCGAGGTGCGGCGCTCCGACACGCCGCTGCCGCGCGCCCGCCGGAGCACGGCGCCGGGCACGCACCGGCTGGCGTCGAAGCGCGCGCGGCCGGTGGGCGGGGGGCGCGAGCGCGCGGCGAGCGTCGCCGCGACGGCGGGCACCACCGCGGAGCGCGCCGCCGCCGCTCCGGGCGGCGCGGGCGAGACGGCCAGGCTCCCGGGCGACGGGGGAACCACGGACGAGGAGGAGTGAGCGTGCTCGAGGAGATCGCGATCGAGAACCTCGGGGTCATCCGGTCGGCGCGCGTCCCGGTCGGCGCCGGGCTGACGGTGATCACGGGCGAGACGGGTGCCGGCAAGACGATGGTCCTCACCGGCCTCGGGCTGCTCATGGGCGGCAAGGCGGACCCGGCGACGGTGCGCCCGGGCGCGGCGAGCGCCGTCGTGGAGGGCCGGGTGCGCGTCGCGGACCGCCCGGCGGTCGCGCAGCGCGTCGACGACGCGGGCGGGCAGGTCGACGACGACGGCTCGGTCGTCATCCTGCGCACGGTCGCCGCGGAGGGCCGCTCGCGCGCGCACCTCGGCGGGCGCAGCGTCCCGCAGGGCGTCCTCGCCGAGATCGCCGACGACCTCGTCACGGTGCACGGCCAGTCGGACCAGCTCCGGCTGCGCACCGCGAGCCGACAGCGCACGGCGCTCGACGCGTTCGCCGGGCCGCAGCACGCCGAGCTCCTCGGGCAGTACCGCGAGGCGTGGGCCGAGCGGTCGGCGCTGCAGGCGCAGATCGACGACATCGAGACGCGCGCGGGCGAGCGCGCCCGCGAGGCGGAGCTGCTGCGCCTCGGGCTCGCCGAGGTCGAGCGGGTCGCGCCCCAGCCGGGCGAGGACGTCGAGCTCACCGCGCTCGTCGCGCGGCTCGGGAACGTCGAGGAGCTCCGGGTCGCCGCGCAGCTCGCGCACGACGCCGTCGCGGGCGACGAGGCCGCGGAGCCGCAGGAGAACGCCGTCGTGTCGGTCGACCGCGCGCGCCGCGCGCTCGAGTCGGTGGCCGGGACGGACCCCGCGCTCGCCCGCCTCGCCGAGCGGCTCGCCGAGGTGGGGTACGTGCTGGCCGACGTGGCCACGGAGATCTCGGGCTACGTCGAGGACCTGGCGGCGGACCCGGCGGGTCTCGAGTCGGCGCACGCGCGCCTCGCCGAGCTGGGGACGCTCACGCGCAGCTACGGGGAGACGGTCGACGACGTCCTCGCCTGGGCGAGCGACGCGGGGCTGCGGCTCCTGGACCTGGACGACGGCGGGGAGCGGCTCCAGGCCGCGACGGCGCGCCGCGACGAGCTCGACGCGGAGCTGGACCGGCTCGGCACGGCGATCACGGCCTCGCGCGAGCGGGCCGCCGCCGAGCTCGCCGCGGCCGTGACCGACGAGCTGCGCGGGCTCGCGATGGGCGGGGCGAGCCTCGTCGTGGACGTCGAGCGGGCAGAGGAGCCCGGCCCGTGGGGCGTCGACGCGGTGACGTTCTCGCTCGTCGCGCACGCGGGCGCTCCCGCCCGCCCGCTGGGCAAGGGGGCGTCGGGCGGCGAGCTGTCGCGCGTCATGCTCGCGATCGAGGTCGCGGTCGCGACGGCCGCCGTCGACGGCCCCGGCCGGGGGGCGGTGGCGTATACAGATGAGCCGCGGCGGTCGGAGTGGCCGGGGCCGGCGGCCGGCGCCCGGGCCCGCGCCATGCCCGCCAGCGCGGGCGCGCTCGCGACGGCCGCCGTCGACGGCACCGGCCAGGTGCTGCCCACGTTCGTGTTCGACGAGGTCGACGCCGGGGTCGGGGGCAAGGCGGCCGTGGAGGTGGGGCGCCGGCTCGCGTCGCTCGCGCGGCGCACCCAGGTCGTCGTCGTCACCCACCTCGCGCAGGTCGCGGCGTTCGCGGACGTGCAGCTCGTCGTCACGAAGGCGTCGGGCGAGGGCGACCCGTCGACCGCGGTCACGGTCACCGGTGTGCGCGAGGTCACGGGGGAGGAGCGCGTCCGCGAGCTCGCGCGGATGCTCTCGGGCCAGGAGGACTCCGACGCGGCCCGCCGCCACGCGGTGGAGCTTCTGGAGTCGTCGGTCGTGGGACGATAGGGCACGATGAGACTCACTCTGCGCAAAGCCTCCCTGCCGGAGGCCGGGTCCGGCACGCTCGGCCCGGCCAAGGTCGACGCGCGCACGAAGGCGCTCACGAAGCGGCTCAACCCGGGCGACGTCGCGGTGATCGACCACGTCGACATCGACCGGGTCGCCGCCGACGCGCTCGTCGCCGCGAAGCCGTCCGCCGTGCTCAACGCGGCCAAGTCGGTCTCGGGCCGTTACCCGAACCTCGGCCCCGACGTCCTCGTCGAGGCCGGCATCGTGCTCGTCGACGACCTCGGCCCCGCGATCATGGCGATCCCCGAGGGCCGCGTGGTGCGGCTCGACGGCGGCAAGGTCTACCTGGGCGACGACCTCGTCGCCGAGGGCGTGCTGCAGAGCGAGGAGACGGTCGCGCGCAGCCTCGAGGAGGCGCGCGCCAACCTCTCGGTCGAGATCGAGTCGTTCGCCGAGAACACGATGAACTACCTGCGCCGCGAGCGGGACCTCCTGCTCGACGGCGTCGGCGTCCCGGACATCCGCACGTCCATCGAGGGGCGTCAGGTCCTCATCGTCGTGCGCGGCTACCACTACCGCGAGGACCTCGCGACGCTGCGCCCCTACATCACCGAGTACCGCCCGGTGCTCATCGGCGTGGACGGCGGCGCGGACGCGATCCTCGACGCGGGGTGGAAGCCCGACATGATCGTCGGCGACATGGACTCGGTCTCCGACCGCGCGCTGAGCAGCGGCGCGGAGATCGTCGTGCACGCCTACCGCGACGGCAAGGCGCCCGGCCTCGAGCGCGTGCAGGAGCTCGGCGTCGAGCCCGTCGTCTTCCCGGCGACCGGCACGAGCGAGGACATCGCGATGCTCCTCGCCGACGACAAGGGCGCCGAGGTGATCGTGGCCGTCGGCACGCACGCGACGCTCGTCGAGTTCCTCGACAAGGGACGTGCGGGCATGGCGAGCACGTTCCTCACCCGGCTCCGGGTCGGCGGCAAGCTCGTCGACGCCAAGGGCGTCTCGCGCCTGTACCGGCACCGGATCTCCAACCTCCAGCTCTGGCTCCTGTCGATCGCCGGGCCCCGCGGCGGCGGCGCGGCGCTGCGGCCGCCGGCGGCGGGCCAGACGGGCTTCGGGATCGTGGGCGCCCGGTTCGACGACCTCTGGTCGTGGATCGGGACGCTCTTCTCGGGCGGCGGCTGATCCCGCCGGGCCGTCGTGGTCGACGGCCCGCGCACGTGCCTGCGGCCCGTGCCCTCCGGCGGCCAGCGCCGACCCTGACCCTTGCCAGCACGCAGCAGCTCGAACCGAAGGACACCACCGCACAGTGATCGACTTCAGGTACCACATCGTCTCGTTGATCTCGGTCTTCCTGGCGCTCGCCGTAGGGATCATCCTCGGCGCGGGCCCGCTCCAGGGCGCGATCGGCGACCAGCTCACCGGGCAGGTGGAGCAGCTGCGCACCGAGCGCAACGAGCTGCGCGACCAGCTCGACCAGGCGAACGTGACGCTCGGCGACGACGCACGGTACATCGAGGCCGCGGGCCCGCAGCTCGTCGCGGGCTCCCTCCAGGACCGTCGCGTGGCCGTCGTCGACCTGGACGGGGCGGACGACGAGCGCGACGACGCGGTGACCGCGCAGCTCGAGACGGCGGGTGCGTCCGTCGTCGGGCACGTGCGCCTCACGGACTCGTGGACGAGCCAGGACGAGGAGAGCGCGCGGCAGACGGTGGCCGAGGGTCTCGGCGACAAGCTGGGCGACGTCCCGCAGGACGCGACCCCCGAGCAGCGGCTGTCGCGCGCGCTCGCGCTGTCGCTCACGGGGGCGGCGCCGTCGAGCACGGAGGAGCGCAGCCCCGAGGCGCTCGAGCTCGAGGCGCTGCTCGAGCGCTTCGCGCTCGTCGACGTGGTCTCCGAGCAGACGCTGCCCGCGGACGTGGTCCTGCTGCTCGGGGGCTCCGCGCCCTCGCCGGCCACCCCCGCCGCGGAGGGTGAGGAGCCGCCCGCACCCGACACCTACGCGGTCGACATCGAGGTCCAGGTGGCCGTCGCCGCGCAGGAGGTCGCCGGAGCCGCGCTGGTCGCCGGCCCGACGGCGGTCTCGGGCGACGTCGTCTCGACGATCCGCGCGAACGAGGACCTTTCCTCGACCGTCTCGACCGTCAGCGGCATCGAGGCCGAGCCGGGCCGGATCAACGTCCCGCTCGCGCTCGCCGCGCGGCTCGCGGACCAGGTGGGGCAGTTCGGGTTCGAGGAGAGCGCGACGGCCGTCCTCCCGCCCGCGGTCGAGCTCCCGCCGGTGACGCGCACGACGGCGTCCCCCGCCGGCGCGCAGGACGCCGCGGCGGGCGACACCACGGGCGAACCGGCCGGTGACGGGGCCGACGTCGAGCAGGCCGGCGACGGCGCGGGGGAGGGCTGACGTGGGGCGCGCGCTGCGCACGCTCGCGGCCGCCGGCGTCGCCGCGACGGTGACGGCCGCGGCACGCCGCACGGCCGGGTCGCGTGCGCCCGGGGGCGCGGAGCGATGGACCCGGACCAACCACCGGGGCGAGCCGATCAGCCTGCTCGAGGGTCCGGCCGTGGCCGCCGGCCTCGTCGCCGGCACGCTCGCGGCGGGAGGCGACGCCCGCACGCGCGCGGCGGTCGCCCTCGCGACGGCGAGCGCGGGCACGTTCGGCCTCGTCGACGACCTCGCGGAGGACACGACGAGCCGCACCAAGGGTCTGCGCGGCCACCTCGGCGCGCTCGCGCAGGGTCGGGTCACGACGGGTGCGCTGAAGATCCTCGGGATCAGCGGCGTCTCGCTCGTCGCGGCGGCGATCGGCACGCGACGCACGGGCGGTGCCTTCGGGCACCTCGTGGACGTGGGCGTGAACGGCGCGCTCATGGCCGGCACCGCGAACCTGCTCAACCTCCTCGACCTGCGGCCGGGGCGCGCCCTCAAGGCCGCCGGCGCGGCGTCGCTCCCGTACCTCGGCACCGCCGCCGCGCCGACGACGGGGGCCGTCCTGGGTGCCGCCGTCGCCGCGGCCCCGGGGGACCTCGGCGAGCGCGACATGCTCGGCGACTGCGGCGCGAACGCGCTCGGTGCCGCGCTGGGCTCCCAGGTCGCGTTCACCGCGCCTCGCCCGGTGCGCTGGCTCGCTCTGGCGGGCGTCGTGGGGCTCACCCTCGCGAGCGAGAAGGTGAGCTTCTCGAAGGTCATCGAGGGCAACGACGCGCTGCGGCGCGTGGACGCGTGGGGCCGGCGCCCGGCGTGAGCGCGGGGGCGGGGCGGCTGCGCGCCGCCACGGGCACCCTGGCGGGCGCCGCCGCGATGATCACGCTCGTGACGATCGCGAGCCGCCTCGTCGGGTTCGCACGGTCGCTCGTGCAGTCCTTCGCCGTCGGCACCGAGGGCGTCGGGTCGGCGTTCACGGCGGCGAACCTCCTGCCGAACGTGCTGTTCGAGGTCGCCGCGGGCGGTGCGCTCGCCGGTTCGGTGGTCCCGCTCCTCGCCGGGCCCATCGCCCGGCGCGCGGGCACCGAGGTCTCGCGCATCGCCTCGGCGCTGCTCGGGTGGACGCTCGTCGTGCTCGTCCCGCTCGGGGCGCTGCTCGCGCTCCTCGCGGAGCCGATCGCGTCCCTCCTCATGCTGCCGAAGCATCCCGAGCTCGTCGACGTCACGGCGACCTTCGTGCGTGTGTTCGCCCTCCAGGTGCCGCTCTACGGGCTCGCGGTCGTGCTCGGGAGCATCCTCCAGGCGCACAAGCGGTTCTTCTGGCAGGCGTTCTCGCCGCTCCTGTCGAGCCTCGCGGTCATCGTCGTCTTCCTCGTGTTCGCGGGTCTGGCGGGGGGCGACCAGAAGGACGTCGCCGCGTTGTCGGGCCAGGCCATCGCGTGGCTCGGCTGGGGCACGACGGCGGGCGTCGCCGTCCTCGCGCTGCCCCTCGTGCTCCCCGTGCACCGGCTGGGCGTCCGCCTGCGGCCCACGCTGCGCTTCCCGGGCGGCGAGGCGGTCCGGGCGCGCAACCTCGCGTTCGCGGGCGTGGGGGCGCTCGTCGCGCAGCAGCTCTCGGTGCTCGCGATCATGGGCGCCGCCTACCGGTTCGGACCGGAGCAGACCTTCCCGACGTACTGGTACGCCCAGCAGGTCTACCTGCTCCCGTACGCGGTGCTGGCGTTCCCGCTCGCGACGAGCACGTTCCCGCGCCTCGCGGAGCACGTCGCGCACGCCCGGCACGACGCCTACCGGCGCCTGCTCGCGACCACGACGCGCACGCTGCTCGTCGTGGCGGGGCTCGGCGTCGCGGCCCTGATCGCCGCGTCGGCGGCCGTCGAGGCGGTCTTCGCCCGCATCGCGACGGGCTCGGTCGACGGGCTCGGTGGAGCGGTCGCCGCGATGGCGGTGGGCATCGTCGGGTTCTCGCTGATCCTGCACCTGTCGCGCGCGCTGTACACGATCGACCGCCAGCGGATCGCGGTCGTCGTGACCGCCGCGGGCTGGCTCGTCGTCGCGGCGGCCGCCTACGTGCTCCCCGCCCTCACGGGCGCCCGCGACCAGGCCGGGGTGCTCCTGCAGCTCGGCCTCGCGACCGCGGTCGGGATGTCGGTCGCGGGCGCGGGGCTGCTCCTCGCGACGCGGCGCCACGCCGGCCCGGACGCGACGCGCGGCGTCCCGCGCACGCTCGTCGTCGTCGCGGTCGGCGTGGCGCTGGGCGCGCTCGCGGGCTCGGCGCTGTCGAGCGTGCTGCTGCCCGACGACGCGGGCTGGCTGCCCGCCGTCGGCGTCGGCGCCCTCGGGGCCGGGGGCGCGGGGGTGGGGGTGTGGGGG
>ERZ1464570.118-NODE-118-length-8213-cov-11.140353_pt1 | contig 8213 bp, 6 predicted proteins | sample MGYA00563957_ERZ1464570 | MGnify/ENA primary metagenome ERZ1464570 (study PRJEB39283, sample SAMN07833352) | human skin metagenome | isolation source: Scalp | host: Homo sapiens | place: India: Bengaluru | collected 2015-03-06 ... | reverse complement strand
GCCGCCCAGCCCGGCCCCGCGCCCCCACGCCGGCACCGTCGCGTCCGACGCCGGCGAGCCGTGCGCGCAGTTGCACACCGACATCGTGCGCCAGGGCGTCGACGACCTCACCCGCTGACGCCCGCACCCGCCCCGCCGCACCTCCCGCGACGCCCTCCGCGTGTCGCGCGCACGCCCGGTGCGCACCCCCTGCCGGATGCCGGGCGGAGTCGTACGGTGGTGGAGTGAGCGACGACGTCCCGATGGTCCCGGTGGAGGTGCTGGGGGTCCGTCAGCAGCAGCGCGACCAGGAGATCGTGGTGCTGCTGCTCGACGACGCGTCCGAGCTCGTGGTGCCGATCGTCATCGGCCCGCGGGAGGCGAGCGCGATCGCCATGGCGCAGGCAGGGCTGCCCACGCCGCGGCCCATGACGCACGACCTGCTGCGGGACCTGCTCGACGCGGTGGGCGTGCGGCTCGAGCGGGCGGAGATCGTCGCCCTCGACGGCGGCATCTTCTTCGCCGAGCTCGTGCTCAGCAACGGCGTGCGGCTCGACTCGCGCGCGTCGGACGCGATCGCCGTCGCGGTGCGCACCGGGAGCCCGGTGCTGTGCTCGGCGGAGGTCGTGGCGACGGCGGGCGTCGAGGTCGTCGACGTCGCGCAGCAGGAGGAGGTCGAGAAGTTCCGCGACTTCCTCGACCACGTCCAGCCCGAGGACTTCTCGGTGGACGAGTAGAGCGGTCCCGGTGCGCGGCGGCCCGACCCTCGGGTCGTGGTCGAGGCTTCGGGACACACCGGACAAGACAGACCTTCGACCTCAGGTCGAGGGTTCAGCGGTCGGCGCGTCGACGTGGCGGGCGCGACACGCCCGCACGCCCGGGGCGTCGGTCGTTGACGGCCCCCGACGGCGCCCATAGTTTGGTCGTGACATCACCCCAGGAGGCGACAGTGAACAGCAGCGGTGAGGCGAGCGTCGGTGTCGGCGCGGCAGTTCCGCAGGGCGCGCAGGGCCTCCTCTTCGGGGAGGACATCACCGAGCAGGACACCACGACCGGCTACCGCGGCCCGACGGCGTGCCGCGCGGCAGGCATCACGTACCGCCAGCTCGACTACTGGGCCCGCACCGGTCTGGTCGAGCCCACCGTCCGCCCGGCGTCCGGGTCGGGCTCGCACCGCCTGTACAGCTTCCGCGACATCCTCGTGCTCAAGGTCGTCAAGCGCCTGCTCGACACCGGGGTGTCGCTCCAGCAGATCCGCACGGCCGTCGAGCACCTGCGCGAGCGCGGCGTGGACGACCTGGCGCAGATCACCCTCATGAGCGACGGCGCGAGCGTCTACGAGTGCACCTCGCCCGACGAGGTCGTGGACCTCGTCCAGGGCGGCCAGGGCGTGTTCGGGATCGCCGTCGGGCGCGTGTGGCGCGAGGTCGAGGGCACGCTCGCCGAGCTGCCGACCGAGTCCCTCGAGGACGAGGACGGCACCGCGACGAGCCCGCAGGACGAGCTCGCCCAGCGCCGTCAGGCCCGCACCGCGGGCTGACCCCTCGCCCGGCCGGACCACGGGCGGACCGACCGCGAGCGCCGGGGCACCCCCGCGAGGCGTGTGGACCTCGTCACAGCGGGTGCGGTGACCCGTCCGGCGACGCCGTGGGAGGATCGCCCGGTACGCGGTGCGTGGCGCCCTCCCCGGCCCGACGACGCCGCCACGCTCGACGGATGGAGTGCCGGTGTTCTCGAAGGTCCTGGTCGCCAACCGCGCGGAGATCGCCGTCAGGGCGTTCCGCGCCGCCTACGAGCTGGGGGCCCGCACCGTCGCGGTGTTCCCGCAGGAGGACCGCAACTCCGAGCACCGGCTCAAGGCCGACGAGGCGTACCTCATCGGGGAGCCCGGTCACCCGGTGCGGGCGTACCTGGACATCGAGGAGATCGTGCGCGTCGCCCGGGAGGCGGGCGCGGACGCCGTCTACCCGGGGTACGGGTTCCTCTCGGAGAACCCCGACCTGGCGCGGGCGTGCGCGGAGGCGGGGCTGACGTTCGTCGGGCCGCCGCCGGAGGTGCTCGAGCTCGCGGGCAACAAGGTGCGGGCGCTCAAGGCGGCGCGCGAGGCGGGCCTGCCGGTGCTCGCGTCGAGCGAGCCGTCGGCGGACGTCGACGAGCTCGTCGCGGCCGCGGACGAGATCGGGTTCCCGGTGTTCGTCAAGGCGGTCGCGGGTGGTGGCGGTCGCGGGATGCGGCGCGTCGACGTGCGCGAGGACCTACCCGAGGCGCTGGCGGCGGCGATGCGCGAGGCGGACGGCGCATTCGGCGACCCGACGGTGTTCCTGGAGCAGGCGGTGCTGCGGCCGCGGCACATCGAGGTGCAGATCCTGGCGGACGGCGCGGGGAACGTCGTGCACCTGTACGAGCGGGACTGCTCGTTGCAGCGTCGTCACCAGAAGGTCATCGAGATCGCGCCGGCGCCGAACCTCGACCCGGCGGTCCGGGACGCGCTGTGCGCGGACGCGGTGCGGTTCGCGCGGCACATCGGGTACCAGAACGCGGGCACGGTCGAGTTCCTCGTCGACACGGTGGGCGAGCGTGCGGGGCAGCACGTGTTCATCGAGATGAACCCGCGCATCCAGGTGGAGCACACGGTGACCGAGGAGGTCACGGACGTCGACCTGGTGTCCGCGCAGATGCGGATCGCGGCGGGCGAGACGCTGGGGGACCTGGGCATCCGGCAGGAGGACGTGCGCGTCAACGGCGCGGCCCTGCAGACCCGGATCACGACGGAGGACCCGGCGAACGGGTTCCGTCCCGACACGGGCCGGATCATCGCCTACCGGTCCCCGGGCGGGGCGGGCGTCCGGCTCGACGGGGCGACGGCGACGGCGGGGTCGGTCGTGTCGGGCCACTTCGACTCGATGCTGGTGAAGCTCACGTGCCGGGGGCGGGACTTCCCGACGGCGGTGCGGCGCGCGCGTCGCGCGCTGGCGGAGTTCCGCATCCGCGGCATCCGGACGAACATCCCGTTCCTGCAGGCGGTCCTCGCCGACCCGGAGTTCGTCGCGGGCAACGTGGCGACGTCGTTCATCGACGAGCGGCCCGAGCTGCTCGCCGCGCGCGAGAGCGCGGACCGGGGCACGCGCCTGCTCGCGTACGTGGGGGACACCACCGTCAACCGGCCGCACGGGGAGCCGCGGGTCACGACCGACCCGGCGGCGAAGCTGCCGCCGTTCGACCTGACGGTCGAGCCCCCGCCTGGGTCGCGCCAGCAGCTCCTCGAGCTCGGCCCGGAGGGGTTCGCGCGGGCGCTGCGGGGCGAGCAGCGGCTGCGCGTCACGGACACGACGTTCCGCGACGCGCACCAGTCGCTGCTCGCGACGCGCGTGCGCACGCACGACCTGGCGGCCGTCGCTCCGTACGTGGCGCGGGCGACGCCGCAGCTGTGGTCGGTCGAGGCGTGGGGCGGGGCGACGTACGACGTCGCGCTGCGCTTCCTCGGGGAGGACCCGTGGGAGCGGCTCGCGACCCTGCGTGCCGCGATGCCGAACCTCGCGATCCAGATGCTCCTGCGCGGGCGCAACACGGTCGGGTACACGCCGTACCCGACGCGCGTCACGGAGGCGTTCGTCGAGGAGGCCGCGGCGACGGGCATCGACGTGTTCCGCATCTTCGACGCGCTCAACGACGTCGACCAGATGCGTCCGGCGATCGAGGCCGTGCGCGCGACCGGCACGACGGTCGCGGAGGTCGCGCTGTGCTACACGGGCAACCTGCTCGACCCGGCCGAGGACCTGTACACGCTCGACTACTACCTGCGCCTCGCGGACCGCATCGTCGACGCCGGTGCGCACGTCCTCGCGATCAAGGACATGGCCGGGCTGCTGCGCCCCGCCGCCGCGAGCCGGCTAGTGACCGCGCTGCGCGAACGGTTCGACCTGCCGGTGCACCTGCACACCCACGACACGTCCGGCGGGCAGATGGCCACGCTGCTCGCCGCCGCCGCGGCGGGCGTCGACGCGGTCGACGCCGCGAGCGCCGCGATGGCGGGGACGACGAGCCAGCCGCCGCTGTCGGCGCTGGTCGCCGCGCTGGAGCACACCGAGCGCGACACCGGGCTGTCGCTGCCGGCGGTCGCGGACCTCGAGCCGTACTGGGAGGCGGTGCGCCGCGTGTACGCGCCGTTCGAGTCGGGTCTGCCCGGGCCGACGGGGCGCGTGTACGAGCACGAGATCCCGGGCGGTCAGCTGTCGAACCTGCGTCAGCAGGCGATCGCGCTGGGTCTGGGGGACCGGTTCGAGCAGATCGAGGCGATGTACGCGGCCGCGGACCGGATCCTGGGGCGGCTGGTGAAGGTGACGCCGTCGTCGAAGGTCGTGGGCGACCTCGCGCTGCACCTCGTGGCGGCGGGCGCGGACCCGGCGGAGTTCGCGGCGGACCCGCAGTCGTTCGACATCCCGGACTCCGTGGTCGGGTTCCTGGGCGGCGAGCTGGGCGACCCGCCCGGTGGCTGGCCGGAGCCGTTCCGGTCGCGCGCGCTCGCCGGCCGTGCGGCGCGCGCGGGGGTCCCGCCGCGCTCGGCCGGGCACGCTGCGGCGCGCGCGCTGGTGTGCGAGGTGCGGCTTCGTCAGCGAGCGCGCCTGGGCTTCGCGTCGCCGGCGTGGGAGTTCGAGCAGGTGCGCCAGGCGTACGGGGACGTGTCGGTGCTCGACACCCCCACGTACCTGTACGGGCTGGAGCCGGGCCAGGAGGTCGCGGTCGCGCTCGGCAAGGGCGTGCGCCTGCTCGTGGGCCTCGAGGCGATCGGCACGCCCGACGAGCGCGGGATGCGCACGGTGATGTTCACCCTCAACGGCCAGCTGCGCCCGATCCAGGTGCGCGACCGCGCGGTGGACGTGGACGCGCGCACCGCCGAGAAGGCGGACCCGACCCAGCCGGGCCAGGTCGCGGCGCCGTTCGCGGGTGCGGTGACACCGGTCGTCGTCGTGGGCGACGTCGTCGAGGCGGGGCAGACGGTCGCGACCGTCGAGGCGATGAAGATGGAGGCGGCGATCACGACGCCCGTCGCGGGCACGGTCCAGCGGGTCGCGATCGGCGCGGTGCAGCAGCTGGAGGGCGGCGACCTCGTCCTCGTGGTGGGCTGAGGGGCCGGGCCCCGCACGGGCGGGGCGGGCAAGGACGACTCGAGGAGGTTCCATGCAGGTCACGTTCCACGGGCACGCGTGCGTCACGGTGCGCCACGGCGGTCAGGTCGTCGCCATCGACCCGGGCACGTTCAGCGACGCCGCGGCCGCGCTGGCGGACGCCGACACGGTGCTCCTCACCCACCAGCACCCCGACCACGTGGACACCGGCGCCCTCGGCGACGCCCTCGCGGCCCGGCCAGAGCTCACGGTGTGGGCGCCCGAGGAGGTGGCCGCCGCGGTGCGTCCCGCGCTGCCCGACGGCGCGGCGTCGCGCGTGCACGTCGTCGCGCCGGGGGACGGCCTGGACCTCGGCGGCCTGGAGGTCGTGGTGGGCGGCGGCCGGCACGCGGTGATCCACCCGGACGTCCCGCGGATCGCGAACGTCACGTACCTCGTGCGCGGGGACGGAGCGACGCTCCTGCACCCGGGCGACTCGTTCGACGCCCCGGACGCGGGCGTGCTGGGCGGGCAGCGGCTCGACGTGCTGCTCGCGCCCGTCTCGGCGCCGTGGCTCAAGCTCGCCGAGACGATCGACTTCGTGCGCGCGCTCGACCCGCGGGTCGTGGTGCCGGTGCACGACGCGCTGCTGTCGGACGTCGGACACGGCCTCGTGAACCGGCTCCTGGGCGAGCAGCGCACCGGCGGCACGTACGAGTACCGGCCGTTGACGACCGGGGAGTCGATCGACGTCGCCGCGGGCGCCCTGGACGGCGCGGCGGACGCCGTCGCGCGCGAGCTGCGCGACGAGCATCCTGAGTTCGAGGAGGTCGCGCTGCTCGAGACCGACGAGACCGTGCCGCCGCGACCGGAGGAGGAGGCGGCCGACGTGCTGCGCTCCGACCCGGCCCGCTGAGCCGCGGACCCCGCCCGCCGTCGTCGTCGCCCGAAGGACGGCGGCGACGGTGGTGCTGCTAGAGCAGCGGACGCAGGGGAGTGAGGACGATCTCGCTGAGCTTCGCCGCCACCGAGCGCGAGTCCCACTCGTCGAGGGTCAGCTCGCGCGAGTTCGACAGGTCGACCTCGAAGACCTTCTCCATCTGCTCGGCCACCCCCGGGTCCGTGATCTCGAGGTTCACCTCGTAGTTCCCCGTGAGGGACAGCCGGTCGATGTTCGCCGTGCCGATCGTGGTCCACGCGCCGTCGATGGTCGCGGTCTTCGCGTGCACCATGGCGTTGCGGTACAGGTGGATGCGGACCCCGCCCTTGAGCAGAGCCGTGTACAGGCCGCGCGACAGCCAGTCCGCGAGCACGTGGTTCGAGCGCTCGGGAACGAGGACCCGCACGTCGACGCCGCGCGCCGCGGCCGCGAGCAGCGCGGCCAGGATCTCCCGGTCGGGGATGAAGTACGCCTGCGTGATGTAGACGTGCGAGCTCGCGCGGTCGATCGCGTCGAGGTAGATCCCGCGGATCGGGAACACCAGGTGCGCCGGCGCGTTGCGGGCCGCGCGCAGCCGCGGCTCCCAGTGCACCGACCCCGGGTCGGCGAGCAGCGGCTGGTCCGAGGCGCGGTTCGCGTTCCAGAAGTCGACGAACGCGTTGCGCAGCTCCCACGCGCTCGGCCCCACGAGGCGCACGTGCGTGTCGCGCCACTGCGTCGCGTACAGGGCGCCGATGTTGTACCCGCCCACGAACGCGATCTCGTCGTCGACGACGAGGATCTTGCGGTGGTCACGACCGGACTTGCGCACGTTGAGCATGAGCACGCCCGGGCGGAACACCGGGTACCGGATGACGTGGATCGGCTCGGGCAGGTCGAAGAACGTCTGCGGGACGACGAGGTTCGCGAAGCCGTCGTACACGACGAACACCTCGACGCCGCGCTCGCTCGCCTCGACGAGCGCCTGCTTGAACTCCTCGCCGAGCGCGTCGGCCTTCCAGATGTACGTCTCGAGCAGGATGCGGCGCCGTGCGCCGCGGATCGCGCCGAGCATCTCCCGGTACACGTCCTCGCCGTACGTGAAGACGGTCGTCGTGGTGCCCGCGACCTCGACGTCGGCGGGGGCCGAGCGCGGGAACGAGGCCTCGGTGGCGTTGCGGCGCTTGCGGATCGCGTCCGCGGTGACGAGCACGCCCGCGACCGTCACGGGTGCCGCGACGGCGACCACGAGCGCACGGGAGAGCAGACGGCGGGCGGTGCGCAGGGCGGAGTCGGCGGACAGGTGCACGCACTCACCGTAGCGGGCGGCACCCCGGGCGCGACCGGAAGACGGTCGCGCCGCGGGTGAGATCCCGCACGGGCCGTCCCCGGCGCGTCCCCGGGCTGTCCTCGGTGCGTCCCTGGGCTGTCCGCGGTGCGTCCCTGGGCTGTCCTCGGTGCGTCCTCAGTGCGAGCGCAGCGCGCGGACCAGCTCCGCCTTGCGCATGGAGGACCGCCCCTCGATGCCGATCTCCGCGGCGCGCTTGCGCAGCTTCTCGACGGTCCAGTCCTCGTAGTCGCCGGCCTTGCCGCCCTTACGGCCCACGCTCGTGCGCGACGAGCCCGCCGCGGCGTTCGCGATGCGGGCCGCCTTCTCCTTCGAGTCGCCCTCGTCCCGCAGCTTCTCGTACAGGTCGGGGTCCTTCACGCTCGGACCCGGGTCACGCTTCGGCACGACGGCCTCCTTCACCTCGGTCCGGCGGCCCGGACGGCTGCGCCGGTCTCCCGACAGGTTCTCGCCCTCGGCGCCCTCTCGCACGCGGACGCCTCCGACCGCGCGGACGTCGCTCCAGCACGACGACGCGCGACGACCCTGCGTCCACGTGCCCCACGTGCCCCGCCAGGGCGGTGAACCCCGACGGGTCGCCGTCGCCGACGACGTCCCAGCGCACGTCCCCGTCCTCGAGGGAGAGGGCGACCGTCCGCGAGCGCCGCGACGAGCCGTCGGAGACGACCAGGGCGAGCGTGGCGCCGTCGGTGAACGCGGCCGCGACGCCCCGGGTGAGATCGACCCGGACGCCCGTGGTGCCCGGGCCGCCGTCCGCCGTCGTGGTGGTGCTCCCGGGCTGCGTGCCGACGCCCGGCGGGGCACGGCGGCCGGCGGGAGCGGGCGCGTAGAGGCGTCGGACGGGGCGGGGGGGGTGGGGGGG
>ERZ1464570.112-NODE-112-length-8406-cov-13.532751_pt1 | contig 8406 bp, 7 predicted proteins | sample MGYA00563957_ERZ1464570 | MGnify/ENA primary metagenome ERZ1464570 (study PRJEB39283, sample SAMN07833352) | human skin metagenome | isolation source: Scalp | host: Homo sapiens | place: India: Bengaluru | collected 2015-03-06 ... | reverse complement strand
CCCCCCCCCCCCCCGGCGCCCCGCGCCCCCGCCCCCGGCCCCCCGCCCCCGCCCCCCGCGGGCGGCCCCCCGGCGGCCCGCCCGGCCCCCCCCCCCGCCGCCGGGCCCGCCGGCGCCCTCGCCCCTCGGGGCGGCCCGGTCGCCACGGGCGGCTCGTACCCGTGCCACGTCGCCGTGAGCGGTGACGTGCTCGTCGCGAACTACGGCGACGGCGTCCTCACGGTCGTGCCGACGACGGACGACGGCGCGCTCGACGCGACCGCGTCCGACGTCGGGCCGCGCCGGCAGCGGCACGCGGGGACCGGCCCGGTCGCCGACCGCCAGGAGGGGCCGCACGCGCACTTCGTCGCGCCCCTCGCGCACCTCGGCGCGGCGGACGACGGCAGCGGCGCGGTGCTCGTCGTCGACCTCGGCACCGACGAGCTGCGCCGGCACGACCCGGCCGCGCCCGACGGCTCGACGGCCCGCGTCGTCGCGACCTTCCCGCCCGGCACGGGCCCGCGCCACCTCGCGGCTCTGCCGTCGGGGCACCTCGTCGTCGTCGGCGAGCTGGACCCGGCGCTGTTCCTGCTGTCCCCGGTGGACGGGCCGGACGGCGTGCGCACCTACGACGTCGTCGCGCGCTACGACGTCACGCACGCCGCGGCTCCTGCCGACGGCGGGAACTACCCCTCGCACGTCGCGGTCACGGCGGACGGCACGCGCGTCCTCGCCGCGGTGCGCGGCGCCGACGTGCTCGCGGTGCACGCGGTCGAGCCGGGGCCGGACGGCGGCGTGCCGACGCTGCGCCACCTCGCCGACTCGCCCGTGGGCGGCGCGTGGCCGCGCCACTTCGCGATCCTCGGGGGCGCGACCGGCGCGGAGTCGGCCGCCGAGGCCGACCAGGGGGACGCCGACGCGCCCCTGCACGACCTCGTCGTCGTGGCGAACCAGAACGACGACCCGCTCATCGAGCGGCCCGCCGTGGCCCGCCCGGACGCCCCGACGTCGAACGTCGCGCTCCTGCGCGTGCGCCGCTCGGACGGCGCCGCCCAGGTGCTCGACGTGCTCGCGCTCCCGGCCCCGGCGTGCGTCGTGGAGGCCTGACCCGCCGTGACGACGCTCGACCTGCCGGGCAGAACCGCCCCCGACCCGTCGGACCCGCTGCGGGTCGCGATGCTCTCGGTGCACACGTCGCCGCTCGACCAGCCGGGCACCGGCGACGCGGGCGGCATGAACGTGTACGTCACCGAGCTCGCGCACGCGCTCGCGCGCCGCGGCACGCAGGTCGAGATCTTCACGCGCGCGACGGCGTCGAGCCAGCCGCCCGTGGTCGAGGTGTCCGACGGCGTGACGGTGCGCCACGTCGCCGCCGGGCCCTTCGAAGGGCTCGACAAGAACGACCTCCCGGGCCAGCTCTGCGCGTTCACGGCCGGGGTGCTCCGGGCCGAGGCGCGGCACCGCGAGGGCTGGTACGACGTCGTGCACACGCACTACTGGCTCTCGGGGCAGGTCGGGTGGCTCGCCGCCGACCGCTGGGACGTCCCGCTCGTCCACACCATGCACACGCTCGCGCGCGTGAAGAACGCGGCGCTCGCGCCGGGCGACGCGCCCGAGCCGCTCGGGCGCATCATCGGCGAGGAGCAGGTCGTCGCGGAGGCGGACGCGCTCGTCGCGAGCACGGACGCGGAGGCGCAGGACCTCGTGCGCGACTACGCGGCCGACCCGGCGCGCGTGCACGTCGTGCCGCCGGGCGTCGACCTCGAGCTGTTCTCCCCGGCTCCGGGCGCCGCGACCGGCGACGCCCGGGCGCGCCGCGAGCTGCGGGCCGAGCTGGGTCTGCCGGCGGACGGCGGCCTCGTCCTCTTCGCCGGGCGCGTGCAGCCGCTCAAGGGCCCGGACGTGCTCGTCCGCGCGCTCGGCGTCCTCGCCGAGCGCGGGGAGCCCGGGCCGACGCTCGTCGTGCTCGGCGGCCCCAGCGGCCGCCCGACGGCCGTCCGCGAGCTCGAGGCCCTCGCCTACCAGGTGGGCGTGAGCGACCGGCTCGTCGTCCGCCCGCCCGTCCCGCGCGACGAGCTCGTGCGCTGGTACCGGGCGGCCGACGTCGTCGCCGTCCCCTCGCACAACGAGACGTTCGGGCTCGTCGCGGCCGAGGCGGAGGCGAGCGGCACGCCCGTGGTCGCGGCCGCCGTCGGCGGGCTGCGGACCGTGGTGGAGGACCAGGTCTCCGGCGTCCTCGTGCCCGACCACGACCCGGCGACCTGGGCGCGCGTCCTCGCCGACCTGCTCGCCGACGACGCCCGCCTCGCGACCCTCGGCGAGGGCGCCCGACGCGCGGGGGAGCGGTTCGGGTGGGACGTCGCGGCGGTCCGGATGCTCGACGTCTACGCGCAGGCGAAGAAGGTCCGCGCGGCGCGCTGACCGCGCGGACCGGTACGCGGGGTCACGCCGGGCTCAGTCGCCCGCGCGCTCCAGCACGAGGACGGGGATCTCCCGCGACGTCTTCTCCTGGTAGTCGGCGTACGGCGGGTAGGCCGCGACCGCGCGCTCCCACCACAGCGCCTTCTCCTCGCCGTGGACCTCGCGCGCGACGTAGTCGTGCCGCTCGGTGCCGTCCTGCAGCTCGACCCGCGGGTGCGCGAGCACGTTGAGATACCAGACCGGGTGCTTCGGCGCGCCGCCGAGCGATGCGACGACCGCGTACGCGCCGTCGTGCTCGACCCGCATGAGCGGGGTCTTGCGGACCTTGCCGCTGCGGCGCCCGAGCGTCGTGAGGACGACGACGGGCATCCCGTTCAGGGTCGTGTTGCGCGTCCCGCCGGACGACTCGTAGGCCTCCGCCTGCTCGCGGGACCAGGTGCTCGGGCTCGGTGCGTACTCTCCGTCGATCGGCATGCGGGAGAGAACGTGCGCGACGGCGCGCTGATTCCCGGCCGCGCCCCCGGCCGTGGCGCGGCGCTGCTCGGGCGGCCCGGGACGGTCGGACCTTCGTCCCACGCCGCGCGGCGACGGTCACCACCACGTGGGACGCGCGTGCCGCCGCGCCGGGCCGTGCGGCAGGATGGAGGCATGACCTACACCCTCGTGCTGCTCCGCCACGGCGAGAGCGAATGGAACGCCAAGAACCTGTTCACCGGCTGGGTGGACGTCGCCCTGTCGGAGAAGGGCACCGAGGAGGCGAAGCGCGGCGGTCAGCTCCTCGCGGAGGCCGGCGTCCTGCCCGACGTCGTGCACACCTCGCTCCTGCGCCGCGCCATCACGACGGCGAACCTCGCGCTCGACGCGGCCGACCGCCACTGGATCCCCGTGAAGCGGTCCTGGCGCCTCAACGAGCGGCACTACGGTGCGCTCCAGGGCAAGAACAAGAAGCAGACGCTCGAGGAGTTCGGCGAGGAGCAGTTCATGCTCTGGCGCCGCTCCTACGACGTCCCGCCGCCCGAGATCGAGCTCGGCTCCGAGTTCTCGCAGGACACGGACCCGCGCTACGCCGACGCCCCCGTCGTGCGCACCGAGTGCCTCAAGGACGTGCTCGAGCGCGCCCTGCCGTACTGGGACGGCGAGGTCGTCCCCGACCTCAAGGCGGGCAAGACCGTCCTGGTCGCCGCGCACGGCAACTCGCTGCGCGCGATCGTCAAGCACCTCGACGGCATCTCCGACGAGGACATCGCCGCGCTCAACATCCCGACCGGCATCCCGCTGCTCTACGAGCTCGACGAGGACCTCAAGCCCGTCACGAAGGGCGGCCGCTACCTCGACCCCGAGGCCGCCGCCGAGGCCGCCGCGGCGGTCGCGAACCAGGGCCGCTGACCGGCCCCACCCCGCGCACGACCGTGGCCCGTCCGGAGATCCGGACGGGCCACTGTCGTCTGCGTCGGTCGAGCGGGTGCTCCCGGCGCTGGGTCAGGCGGTCGCGCGCGTGGTGCCCGCCGGGGCGCCGCGGTCGTCGGCGAACTCGCCGGTCACGAGGTACGTCACGCGCTTGGCGATCGACACCCCGTGGTCGCCGAAGCGCTCGTAGTAGCGGCCCACGAGCGTGACGTCGACCGTCTCCTGCGGCGTGCCCGTCCACGTGCCGTCGAGCAGCGCGCTGAACGTGTCCTGGTGCAGCTTGTCGAGCAGGTCGTCGTCACGCTCGATGTTCGCGGCGACGGTGAGGTCGCGCGTCGTGAGGAGCGTCGTGGTGCGCCGCGCGACGCGGACGGCGGCGTCGTGCATCTGCTCGAACGTGCGGTGCAGCGACGGCTCGATCGCGCGGCCCGGGTAGCGGCCGCGCGCGACCTGCGCGATGTGGCGCGCGAGGTCGCCCATGCGCTCCAGCGTGGCGCTCATGCGCAGCGCGCTGACGACGACCCGCAGGTCGGTCGCGACGGGCTGCTGCTGCGCGAGCAGCAGCACGCAGCGCTCGTCGAGCTCGCGCTCGAGGGCGTCGATCGTGTGGTCGTCGCCGATCACCGACTGCGCGAGCTGCAGGTCCGCCGTGAGGAGCGCCTGCCCGGCGCGGTTCACGGCCGACTCCACCAGCCGGCTCATCTCGGCCAGGTCGTCGCCGACCTGCTTCAGCTCGGCCTCGAAGATCTCCCGCATCGCTTCCCTCTCGTCGTGACCGGTCGGTCCGGTCCGTGACGGCGTGCGCCCCGACGCGCCGGGAGGCGCCCGGGCACGCCGTCGGCTCCTGACACGCTCGCAGGCGTGGTCGACCGGCCGGTGAACACCAGTGCGCCGTCAGGTGAACTCTTGGCGGCTCGGGCCCGCCCAGGGTCCGGTGGGGCCGGGAGGGAGCGCGCGCGACCGTACGCTGGACGGGTGCAAGCCGAGAGTCTGATCGAGGGCGTGACCGTGCTGCTCGCCGGTGTCGTGGGCATCGTCGTCGGCGTGATCGCCGCGATCGCGTTCCGCGTGAGCGAGCGGCAGCAGCGCGCCGCGCGCGAGGAGACCGCGCCGGAGCTCGACGAGGGACTCGTCCGGGTGCTGGCCGTGCTGCGGTCCGCCGCCGTCGTGCTCGACGGCGAGGGGGAGGTCGTGCGGGCCAGCCCGCCCGCGTACGCGCTGGGGGTCGTGCGCGGCGACGCGATCGCGCACGCCGCGATCCGCGACATGATCGACGACGTGCGCCGGGACGGCGTGATCCGCGACGAGGAGCTCGAGCTCCCGCGCGGCCCCGTCGGCCGGGGCACGGTGATGCTCCAGGTGCGCGTGGCCCAGGTGGGCCCGCACCACGTGCTCGTGCTCGCGGAGGACCGGACGGAGGCGCGTCGGGTCGAGGCGATCCGCCGCGACTTCGTCGTCAACGTGTCCCACGAGCTGAAGACGCCGGTGGGCGCGCTCGCGCTGCTCGCGGAGACGGTCCAGGACGCCGCGGACGACCCGGTGGCGGTGCGCCGGTTCGCCGCGCGCATGCAGTCGGAGGCGACGCGCCTGTCCGCGCTCGTGCAGCTCCCATCGCACGCGCCGCGCCTCCCGCCCGCGGCCGCCCTGCAGGCGGTGCGGGCGGGGCCGGTGCGCGGCGGGGTCGCGGAGGCCGTCGACCGCGCCCGCACGACCGCGCAGGGCAAGGGCATCGTGCTCACGACGGGCGGCGAGCTGGACGCCGCGGTCTACGGCGACCACAACCTGCTCGTCACCGCGGTGCGCAACCTCCTCGACAACGCGGTCGCCTACTCGGGCGAGAACACGCGCGTCGGCGTCGGGGTGACGCGGTCGGGCGACCTCGTCGAGATCGCCGTCGTGGACCAGGGCATCGGGATCGCGGCCGACGAGCAGGCGCGGGTCTTCGAGCGGTTCTACCGCGTCGACCCGGCGCGCTCGCGCGACACGGGGGGCACCGGCCTCGGGCTGAGCATCGTCAAGCACGTCGCCGCCGACCACGGCGGCGAGGTGACGATGTGGTCCGAGCCGGGCCGCGGGTCGACCTTCACGCTCCGCATCCCGGCGGCGAACGTCCCGGCCGCGCGGACGCGCGGCACGGTGACCGACCGGGTGGCCGAGCAGGCACCCGACGGGCACGCGACGGAGGGTCGCGCACCGGACGAGCACGAGCGCGTGCCGCACGAGCACGCGTCGGACGACGGCGCCCCGGACGCGGGCGCACGGAACAAGGAGGTAGGCGCGTGACGCGCATCCTGGTGGTGGAGGACGAGGAGTCGTACCGCGACCCGCTGACGTACCAGCTGCGGCGCGAGGGCTTCGACGTCGTCGAGGCGGCGACCGGTACGGAGGCGCTGGAGCGGTACGACGCCGACGGCGCGGACCTCGTCCTGCTCGACCTCATGCTCCCCGGCCTGAGCGGCACGGAGGTGTGCCGGGAGCTGCGCCAGCGTGGCGACGTCCCCGTCATCATGCTCACGGCGAAGGACTCGGAGATCGACAAGGTCGTGGGCCTGGAGCTGGGCGCGGACGACTACGTGACCAAGCCGTACTCGTTCCGCGAGCTGCTCGCGCGCGTGCGCGCCGTGCTGCGGCGCAAGGGCGGGGAGGCCGGCGCCGAACCGGTCGCGGAGAGCGCGCTCGAGGTCGGTCCCGTCCGCATGGACGTCGAGCGGCACACCGTGAGCGTGGACGGCGAGGTCGTGCCGTTCCCGCTCAAGGAGTTCGAGCTCCTCGAGCTGCTCCTGCGCAACGCCGGTCGCGTGCTCACGCGCGGGCAGCTCATCGACCGGGTGTGGGGCACGGACTACGTGGGGGACACCAAGACCCTCGACGTCCACGTCAAGCGCATCCGGTCGAAGATCGAGCCCGAGCCCGCGAGCCCGCGCTACCTCCTCACGGTGCGGGGCCTCGGCTACAAGATCGCCGACGGCGTCGGGCAGGCCTGACCCGGCGGTCCCGTCCGGCGGTCCCGTCCGGCACGAACGACCGGCGCGAGTGCCGGCACGACGGCCCCGGTGCGTCCCTCGCGGACGCACCGGGGCCGTCGTCGTCCGACGCCGCGGAGCCCGTCGTGCGAGCCGGCAGCCCGGCACGGAAGGTCTGTGCACTGTTCATCCGTCGTTCACCCGCTCTCGGGGAACGCGTCACCCGGCGCTCCTAGCGTCGGGATCGTCACCGGCGCTCGCTGGTGGCACGAGACGCGTGAACAGGATGGAACGAAGAGTGAAGCTCAGCCGATTCTCCCGTGCAGGATCCGCCGTCGCGGTCGGCGCGCTCGCCCTGACCCTCGCCGCGTGCGGGTCGGACGACCCCGTCGGCGGCGCCGACGGCTCCACCGGTGGTTCCTCCGAGGGCTCGTCCGAGACCGCGAGCGACCTCAGCGGTGAGCTCAACGGTGCGGGCGCGAGCTCGCAGGAGTCCGCCATGGAGGCGTGGCGCGCCGGGTTCCAGAGCGCGAACCCCGACGTCACGGTCAACTACGACCCGGTCGGCTCCGGCGGTGGCCGCACCCAGTTCCTCGAGGGCGGCGTCGCGTTCGCCGGCTCCGACGCGGTGCTCAAGGAGGAGGAGATCACCCAGTCGCAGGCCGTCTGCGGCCCCGACGGCGCGATCGACCTCCCCGTCTACGTCAGCCCGATCGCGATCATCTACAACCTGCCGGAGGTCGCCGAGCTGAACCTCGCCCCGGCCACGATCGCGGGCATCTTCAACGGCACCATCACGCAGTGGAACGCGCCGGAGATCGCCGCCGACAACCCCGACGCGACGCTCCCCGACGTGGCGATCACGCCCGTCCACCGCTCCGACGAGTCGGGCACCACCGAGAACTTCACCGAGTACCTCGCCGCGACCGCGGGCGACGCGTGGGGCCACGAGCCGAGCGGCGACTGGCCGACGCAGGGCGGCGAGTCCGCGCAGGGCACGTCCGGCGTCGTGCAGACCGTCCAGGGCGGCGAGGGCACCATCGGCTACGCCGACGCCTCGAAGGCCGGCGACCTCGGCACCGCGAAGATCAAGGTCGGCGAGGAGTGGGTCGCCTACTCCCCGGAGGCCGCTGCCAAGGTCGTCGACGCGTCGCCGCGCGTCGAGGGCCGGCACGAGCACGACATCGCGGTCGAGCTGGACCGCACCACGACCGAGGCCGGCGCCTACCCGCTGGTGCTCGTCTCGTACGCGGTGGCGTGCCTCAACTACGAGGACGAGGCGACGGGCGACCTCGTCAAGGCGTTCCTCACCTACGTCTCGAGCGAGGAGGGCCAGTCGGCCTCCGCGTCGGCCGCGGGCAGCGCGCCGATCTCGGAGGACCTGCGCACGGACGTCCACGCGGCCGTCGAGGCCATCACGGTCGGCGCCGCCGGCTGACGACCGCCGGGCGCCGGGGGGCGGCGGGGCCTGCGGGCCCCGTCGCGCCCGGGCCGGGGGCGGACCGGAGGCCTTCGTGCGGGCGCAGGCGATCTTCCTGTACCCGGCGGCGTGGCTCTCCGCGCAGGCCGAGCGGGTCGCGGCCGACGAGGCGCGGGCCCTGGCGCTGAGTCCCGGCGGCGGGCCCGTGCGGCCCCG
>ERZ1464570.107-NODE-107-length-8557-cov-12.896495_pt1 | contig 8557 bp, 7 predicted proteins | sample MGYA00563957_ERZ1464570 | MGnify/ENA primary metagenome ERZ1464570 (study PRJEB39283, sample SAMN07833352) | human skin metagenome | isolation source: Scalp | host: Homo sapiens | place: India: Bengaluru | collected 2015-03-06 ... | reverse complement strand
GGCGGCCGGCCGGGACGCCGGCCACGTACCTGCGCCGGCGGCTCGACGCGGCGGCCGAGCTCTCCGACCGGGGCGTCGCGCCCGTCGTCCTCGTGAGCGGCGACGCGCACGACGACTACGACGAGCCCGGCTCGATGCGCGCGTGGCTGCTGGGCCGCGGCGTGCCCGACGACGCGATCCTGCTCGACCGCGAGGGCTTCGACACCCACGCGACGTGCACGCGCGCGGCGTCGGAGTTCGGCGTCGGCACGGCGGTGGTCGTCACGCAGGGGTACCACCTGCCGCGCACGCTGTTCTCGTGCCGCGTCGCAGGTCTCGACGCCGTGGGGGTCGGCGTCAGCGCGGCGAGCGTGGAGCCGTGGAAGGCCGTGCTCTACCGCGCCCGCGAGGTTCCCGCGGCGACGAAGGCCGTGCTCGACGCCGTGCTCCGCTGAGCGGGCTCCGTCAGGGCAGCCGCAGGCGGCGCATGACGTCGAGCGCCGACGTGAGGACCTTGCTCGGCAGCTCCCCGCCGAGCTGGTAGAGCGTGTCGAGCGTGAGGCCCTGGTTCGCGCCGCGCTGCACGGAGATCGTCTGCGCCTCGGTCCGCCCCCCGCCCCCCCCGCGCCCGCGGCGGCGCCCGAGGCCCGACGCCTGGAACCCGCCCATCCGCGCCCCGACGGAGCCCCACGTCGCGGAGTAGCCGTCGTTGACGTTGACCGTCCCGGCCTCGACGCGGGCCGCGATCCGGCGGCCCCGGGCGGCGTCGCGCGTCCACACGCTCGCGTTGAGCCCGTACTCGGTGTCGTTCATGACCTCGACGGCCTCGTCGTCGCTCGCGACCCGGCGCACGGAGACGACCGGGCCGAACGTCTCCTCGCGCGCGCACGCCGCGTCGTCGGGCACGTCGTCGAGGACGGTGGGCGCGTAGAACCACGGGCCGATGTCCGCCCGGTGCACGCCGCCCGCGAGGACGCGCGCGCCGCGCGCGATGGCGTCCTCGACGTGGGCGACCACGCGGTCGAGCTGCGCCTGCGACGTGAGCGACCCCATGTCCGCCGAGTAGTCGAGCCCGGCGCCGAGGCGCATCTCGCGCACGAGGGGCACGAACTCGTCGAGGAACGCGTCCGCGACGTCCTCGTGCAGCACGAGCCGCTCGATCGACACGCAGAGCTGGCCGGAGTTGGAGAAGCACGCGCGCACGGCGCCACGCGCGGCGGCGCGCACGTCGGCGTCGGCCGCGACGTAGAGCGGGTTCTTGCCGCCGAGCTCGAGCGTCGCGCCGATGAGGCGCTCCCCCGCCCGTGCGGCGACCTTGCGGCCGGTGGCCGTCGAGCCCGTGAACGCGATGTGGTCCACGTGGTCGGTCACCGCGGCGCCGACGTCTCCCCCGCCCGCCACGACGAGGAACAGGTCCGCGGGCAGCCCCGCCTCCTCGAGCAGCTCCGCTCCCCACAGCGCGGTGAGCGTCGTCTGCGGGTCCGGCTTGAGCACGACGGCGTTCCCCGCCACGAGGGCGGGCACGGCCTCGGCGAACGCGAGCGTCAGCGGGTAGTTCCACGGCGCGATGACGCCGACGACGCCCACGGGACGGCGGTGCACGCGCGTGCCGGTGAGCACGGGCAGCATCCCCGGCGCCCGCCGGTCGGCGAGGTAGCGCGGGCCGCGCTGGGCGTAGTGGCGCGTGAGGATCGCGACGTCCGCGACCTCCTCGAACGCGCTGCGCCGCGACTTGCCGGACTCCATCTGGATGAGGTCGAGGCCGTCGGACTGGCGCGCGAGCACGAGCTCGCCGAAGCGCCGCAGCACCGCCGCGCGCTCGCGCACGGAGCGGGCGGCCCAGGCCGGCTGCGCGGCCCGCGCGCGTGCCACGGCACGGGCGACGTCCTCGACGGACGAGACGGGGACCGCGGCGAGCGGGGCTCCCGTGGACGGCAGGACGGAGCGGTGCATGCCCGCCTCGTTGCTCGTGACGACGCGCTGCGCGAGGGGGGCCACGACCTCCGGCTCGAGGACGTAGGTCGCGGCCGGGTTCTCGGGGTCGATCAGGCCGTCCAGCGCGGCGCCGTCGCCGCGCCCGGAGCCGGGTGTGCCGGATGAGCTCGTCATGGGGACAGGCTACGTCGTGGCGCTGACAGCGCGTCGACGGGCTGCTCCCACGTGGTGAGCGCGGGACGGAACCCCTGCCGCGCCCAGAAGGGCGCGGACAGCGGGTTGAGCACGCCGTGGTGCAGCACGACGACGGCGCCCGGCCCGGCCTGCTCGTGCACGCGCGCGAGCGCCGCGTCGACGAGCGCCCCGCCGACCCCGGTACCGCGCGCGCTGCCCGTCACGTGCAGCAGGACGAGGTAGGCGACCGGCCCCGTCGTGACGGTCCCGGCCACGGCCCCGGAGCGCTCCGGCGGCTCGACCGCGACGACACCCACGACCTCGCCCGTCCGCTCCCCCGGCCCCTGGCGGCGCGCCACGAGGACCGTGGTGCGCGGGTGCTCGACGGCGGCGGCGACCTGGGCGGCGAGGTGCTCGGCCGCGAGCGGCCGGACGCGGGCCGCGCCCACGAGCTCGTCGTACGCGAGCTCGGCGCGCTGGTGCTCGACGACGGCGGCCCCGTCGTCCGGGCCGGCGTCGGTCCGCACGCCCCCGGGGAGGTCGGGGCGGGGCCGGGCCGGCGGGGCGCCGCGACGGGCAGCGAGGTGCACGGTCGGGCGCAGGCCGCTCGCCGCGAGGGCGCCCACGGCCTCGACGTCGCGGCTCGGCCACAGGAGCGCCAGGCCGTGGTCGCGGGGTGCGGGGCCCCGCTCGGGCAGCCCGTCGCCCGCCGGTGCGCTGCCCGGGTCGCGCGCGACGCGCGCCGTCCAGGCCGCGACGAGCGCGCGGACCGCGCCGCCCACGTCCGGTCCCGCCGCGCGCGCCCGCAGCCGGTGCTCGCGCAGCGCGCGGAACCCTGCCGCCGCGGAGCCGGGTCCGACGTCCCCGACGCCGAGGAGCCCCGCGGCCCGGGAGCCGTCCGGGAGCCGCACGGCGAGGAGACGCTCGTCGCCCGCGGTGGCGCCGAGAGCGGGGACCGCCACGAGCGGGTCGAGCGCGGCGACGCGCGCGCCGTGCTCGGCCTCGAGAGCGGCGAGCTCGTCGTCGTCCGGCCGCCACGCGGCGGGGGTCATCGTCCGGCGTCGCGCGCGTCCGGGGCGCCGAGCGGGCGGCCGAGCACGACGCACTCCTGGTCCGCGTACCCCAGGCGCTCGTAGAAGCCGCGCACCGCGTCGTTCGTGGCGCGCACCATGAGGCGCACGGCCCGCGCGCCCTGCGCGGCGAGCCACGCCTCCGCCGCGACGACCGTCGCACGACCCGCGCCGCGCCCCTGGACGCGTGGGTCGACCGCCACGTAGTAGAGCCAGCCACGGTGCCCGTCGACGCCGGCCATCGCCGTCGCGACGAGCTCCCCGGCCGCGACCCCGGGCGCCTCGGGAGCACCGTCCGGGGCCACCGTGGGCAGGTCGCGCGTCGCACGGCCCACGAGCACCGTCGAGGTCTCGCCCAGGCGGGCGTCGGCGAGGTCGCGGTACGGGTCGTTCCAGGGCCGGGTGAGCCCGCACTCCCGCCACAGCGCGACGACCGCCTCGACGTCGGCGTCCTCGACCTCGGTGAAGACGAGGTCGGTGGAGGCCTCCGTCGAGACCGCGTCCGCGACGTCCGTCTCCGGGCGGCCCGCGCCCGCGGCGGGCACGGAGCCGTTGCCGCCCGGCGCGCCGTCGCCGGCGTGCGTCATGCGCGGACCGTCGGCGATGCGTCCGGCCACGGCGGGCTCAGCGGGGCTGGTACGGGGAGACGACGACCTCGACGCGCTGGAACTCCTTGAGGTCCGAGTAGCCGGTCGTCGCCATGGCCCGGCGGAGCGCCCCGACGAGGTTGAGCGTGCCGTCCGCCTGGCGGCCCGGCCCGAAGAGGATCTCCTCGAGCGTGCCGGCCGTGCCGACGCGCACGCGCTCGCCGCGCGGGAGCTGGGCGTGGTGGGCCTCCGAGCCCCAGTGCCAGCCCTTGCCCGGCGCCTCCTCGGCCCGCGCGAGCGCCGCGCCGAGCATCACCGCGTCGGCGCCGCACGCGACCGCCTTGACGAGGTCGCCCGAGCGGCCGACGCCGCCGTCCGCGATGACGTGCACGTAGCGGCCGCCCGACTCGTCGAGGTAGTCGCGGCGGGCCGCCGCGACGTCCGCGACCGCGGTCGCCATGGGCGCGTGGATGCCGAGCGAGACCCGCGTGGTGTGGGCGGCGCCGCCGCCGAAGCCGACGAGGACGCCCGCGGCGCCCGTGCGCATGAGGTGCAGCGCCGCGGTGTACGTGGACGCGCCGCCCACGACGACCGGGACGTCGAGCTCGTAGATGAAGCGCTTGAGGTTGAGCGGCTCCGCGACGCCGGACACGTGCTCGGCGGAGACCGTCGTGCCGCGGATGACGAACAGGTCGACGCCGGCGTCGACCACCGTCTGGTAGTGCTCCTGGGTGCGCTGCGGCGACAGGGCCGCGGCGACGGTGACCCCCGCCGCGCGGATCTCCTTGAGGCGCTGCGTGATGAGGTCGGCCTTGATGGGCTCGGCGTAGATCTCCTGCATGCGGCGCGTCGCCTCGAGCGGCTCGAGCGCGGCGATCTCCTCGAGGAGCGCGGTCGGGTCGTCGTAGCGCGTCCACAGGCCCTCGAGGTCGAGGACGCCGAGGCCGCCGTGATTGCCGAGCGCGACGGCGGTCGCCGGGCTCATGACCGAGTCCATGGGTGCCGCGAGGATCGGCAGGTCGAAGTGGTAGGCGTCGATCTGCCACCCGACCGACACCTCCTCCGGGTCGCGCGTGCGCCGCGAGGGCACGACGGCGACGTCGTCGAAGGAGAACGCGCGCCGACCGCGCTTGCCACGTCCGATCTCGATCTCGTTGCTCACCGGGTCAGCCTACCGGCGGGCCGTGCCCGTCACCTGCACCGACCACCGTGTGGGTGGGCGCTGGCAGGGTGACGCTCGTCGCCGGGACGTCCGGCGACGACGGGAGCGCCGGGCGCCCCGGGCCCCGACCGGACGGCAGAGGTGGACCATGACGACGACGCCCTGGACGGCGGGACCGCTGCTCGGTCTCGACACCGAGACCACGGGCCTCGACGTCGACGTCGACCGCGTCGTCACCGCCGCGCTCGTGCTCCGCGAGCCGGGCGCCACGCACGTCCGTACGTGGCTCCTCGACCCGGGCGTCGAGATCCCGGCGGAGGCCACGGGGATCCACGGCATCACGACCGCGCAGGCCGCGGCGCACGGGTCGGTCCCCGCCGTCGCGCTCGACGAGATCGCGACGCTCGTCGTCGACGCCCAGCGCGACGGCGTCCCGCTCGTCGCCTACAACGCCGCGTTCGACCTCGCGATCCTCGACACCGAGCTCGTGCGGCACGGGCTGCCGACGCTCTCCGCGCGCCTGGGGCGGCCCGTGCGGCCGGTGCTCGACCCGCTCGTGCTCGACCGGGCGTGGGACCCGGCCCGCGAGGGCAAGCGCCGGCTCGTCGACCTGTGCGCGCGCTACGAGGTCCTCGACGTCGGGCCCCTGCACACGGCGGACGGGGACGTGCTCGCGACACTCGACCTGCTCGACGCGCTCGCCCGCGCGTACCCGGACCTGGCCGGGCTCGGCCCGGTCGCGCTGCACGACCTGCAGGTCGTCGCGCACCGGCGGTGGGTCGACGCCCTCGACCCGGAGCGCGACCGGCCCTACGTCGGCGCCGGGGCGGACGGCCGCTGGCCGGGCTGACGCGGGTTACGACCCCCGCGAGACACCTCGGCGCATATCTCATGATCCGGGTGAAGGTCGTGTGATGGTGGCATGGCGAGCACTTGAAGCAGGCCGCTCGCCGCGTCGATATCTCATCGATGAGTTATCGTCGCTCTCATGACAGCGATCGACGACGCACCTCTCACGCAGGTCGGCGCGCTCATCCGCGGCGCCCGCCAGAACCGGGGTCTCACCCAGACCCAGCTCGCGGAGCGGCTCGGGACGAGCCAGAGCGCCGTGCACCGCATCGAGCAGGGCTCGCAGAACCTCAGCCTGGAGATGCTCAACCGCATCGGGCTCGCGCTCGACTCCGAGATCATCAGCCTCGGCGGCCCCAAGCACGCGCACCTGCGCGTCCAGGGCGGCCACACCCTCTCCGGCCGCATCGAGGTGAACTCCTCCAAGAACGGCGCGGTCGCGCTGCTGTGCGCCTCGCTCCTCAACCGCGGCCGCACGACCCTGCGCGGCGTGGCCCGCATCGTCGAGGTCGACCGGATCGTCGACGTGCTGCGCTCCATCGGTGTGCGGGCCACGTGGACGACGGGCGGCCGCGACCTCGAGATCGTCGTGCCGGAGCGGCTCGACCTCGCCGCGATCGACGTCGACGCCGCGCGCCGCACGCGCTCGATCATCATGTTCCTCGGGCCGCTGCTCGGGCTGCGGGACACCTTCGAGCTCCCGTACGCGGGCGGCTGCGACCTCGGGACGCGCACCGTCGAGCCGCACATGATCGCCCTGCGGCCCTTCGGCCTCGCCGTCACCGCGACCGGCGGGAACTACCACGCGACGGTCGCGCCGGCGTCGGGCACGGACCTGTCGGTCGTGCTCACCGAGCGCGGCGACACCGTCACCGAGAACGCGCTCATGGCCGCGGCCCGCCGCGACGGCGTGACGACGATCCGCAACGCCAGCTCCAACTACATGGTGCAGGACCTGTGCTTCTACCTCGAGCTGCTCGGCGTCCGCGTCGAGGGCATCGGCACGACGACCCTGCGCGTGCACGGTCGCACCGACATCGACGTGGACGTGGAGTACGCCGTCTCGGAGGACCCGGTCGAGGCGATGAGCCTGCTCACGGCGGGCATCGTCACGGGCTCGGAGATCACCGTGGCCCGCGTCCCGATCGAGTTCATGGAGATCGAGCTCGCGACCCTCGCCGAGATGGGTCTGCGGTACACGCAGAGCGCCGAGTACGTGGCGCGCAACGGCCGCTCGCGCCTCGTCGACGTCACGGTGCACCCCAGCGAGCTGCACGCGCCGATCGACAAGATCCACCCCATGCCGTTCCCCGGCCTCAACATCGACAACCTGCCGTTCTTCGCGGTCATCGCCGCGAACGCGCAGGGCACGACCCTCATCCACGACTGGGTCTACGAGGGCCGCGCCATCCACCTCACCGACCTCACGCGGCTCGGCGCCGACGTGCGGCTCCTGGACGCCCACCGGCTCCAGGTGACGGGCCCGACGCGCTGGTCGGGCGCCGAGGTGAGCTGCCCGCCCGCTCTGCGTCCCGCCGTCGTCATCCTGCTCGCGATGCTCGCGGCCAAGGGCACCTCCGTCCTGCGCGGCGTCGACATCATCGCGCGCGGCTACGAGGGCCTCACCGAGCGCCTGCGCGAGCTCGGCGCCAACATCGAGACGTTCCGCGACTGACCCTTCGCCCGCCTCGGCGCCGGCGGCCTCGGCGCACGCAGAGCCCGCGGCGCCCGCACGACCACGACGGGCCGCCCTCCTCCGGGAGGGCGGCCCGTCGTCGTCACTTCGGGGAGGTCGTCGTCACTTCGGGTAGACGGCGTCGACCTCCACCTCGACGAGCCAGCCGTCGACCGGGAGGTTCTCGATCTCGAGCGCGAAACGCGACGGCCGGGCAGCGTTGACGACCATGGGCGCCGTCCGGGCCGAGCCGAGCTGGACCTCGAGCGTCGCGCCCGTCGCGAGGTTCGTGTTCGCGAAGAACTGCCGGTAGGCGCGGTTCCAGCCGGCGAAGTCCATCTTCTCCTGGCCGGCGGGGTTCTGGAGGAACACCCGCATGGAGACGACGTCGTCGTAGGAGAGCCCGGCTCGCTCGAGGTTCTCGCCGATCCGCATGAGGACGTTGATGCCCTGCGCCTCGGTGATCGTCACGCCCGCCGGCAGGACGCCGCCGGGGAAGACGTCGGTCGGCACGTAGCGCTGCTCGGCCGTCGCGCCGGGCGTCGTGTTCATCGCGGCGGGCCCGAGCCCGGACGACTTGTACCAGGCGACGTTCTTGCCGATCGCGACCCCGTCGGCGATCGACGGCGTGTCGCCGGTGACGAAGGAGTGGGCCTCGGTCGGCTTCGGCTCGAACAGCCTCCCGGCGGCGACGGCGGTGCCGGGGACGGCGACGGCGGCGGTGAGGGCGACGGCGACGACGACCTTGGTGCGGTTCTTCATGCAGGCCTCCCAGGGGGACGACGGGCGCCACCCTGGCGCCCGGGCTCCGGCCGGTCGCGAGGACCGCCGGGGGCCGTGACGCTAGCCAGCCCCCGTTTCCGTGCCGTGACGGTGACGTGTCGGGTCGTCGCCGGTGCCGGCGCACCGCGGGCGCACCACGGGCGCACCGCCGCGCCGTCCCGCGGACCGGCGAACGGACGGCGTCACGAGACGTTTACGCCGGACCCCGATCCGTTGCCCGGCCCGCACCGCGCCGGCCCCCGGGCTCGCGCCGGCAGGGCCCTGGCGGCTGAGCGACCCGCCCCCGCGGCCCGAGGCCGTGCGCGCGGTCGACGTCAACGGCGCGCCCGGGCTGCTCCTGCGC
>ERZ1464570.90-NODE-90-length-8935-cov-15.752140_pt1 | contig 8935 bp, 6 predicted proteins | sample MGYA00563957_ERZ1464570 | MGnify/ENA primary metagenome ERZ1464570 (study PRJEB39283, sample SAMN07833352) | human skin metagenome | isolation source: Scalp | host: Homo sapiens | place: India: Bengaluru | collected 2015-03-06 ... | reverse complement strand
CCCCCGACCCCCCCACCGTCAACCTCGCCGGCAGCGTCAGATGTGTAACAGAGACAGAGCGCGCGCGGACGCTCGAGTCCGTGGCGGACGGCATCTACGGCGTCGACCCCGACGGCCGCGTCACCTTCGTCAACGCGGCGGCGTCCCGCACGCTCGGCGCGAGCCCCGACTCGCTCATCGGCCGGGACGCGCACGCGCTCTTCCACGCCCCCGACGCGGACGGCAACCCCTATCCCGCTGACTCCTGCTACATCCGGGAGGCCGTGCGCGACGGCATCACCGCGGTCGCCGAGCAGGACGTCTACCTCCGCGAGGACGGCTCCGAGGTGGCCGTCGAGGTCACGGCGAGCCCGCTCAAGGACGACGGCCGCACGCTGGGCGCGGTCGTCGTGTTCCGCGACATCACGGACCGGCGGGAGGTCGAGCGGCTCAAGGACGAGTTCGTGTCCGTCGTGAGCCACGAGTTGCGCACGCCGCTCACCGCGATCCGCGGCGCGCTCGGCCTGCTCGACAGCGGGGCCCTGGGCACGCTCCCCGAGCGCTCGGCGCGCATGGTGCACGTCGCGCGGTCCAGCAGCGACCGCCTCAACCGGATCGTGGACGACATCCTCGACATCGAGCGCATGGACTCGGGCACGACGCCGCTCGAGCGGGCCGACCACCGCGTGGCCGACCTCGTCGCGACGGCCGCGGAGCCGGTCGGGCTGCTCGCGCGCGACGCCGGCGTCGAGATCGTGCAGGAGGACACCGACGAGGTCGTCGCCGTCGACGGGGACCGCGTCGTGCAGATGCTGACCAACCTGCTGAGCAACGCCGTGAAGTTCTCCCCGCCGGGCGGGACGGTCCGCGTGTCCGCGCGCTCCGCCGGGGAGATGGTCGAGCTCCGCGTCGAGGACGAGGGGCGCGGCATCCCCCCGGACAAGCTCGAGGCGGTGTTCCGGCGCTTCGAGCAGGTCGACGCGTCGGACTCGCGCGAGCGGGGCGGCAGCGGGCTCGGGCTCGCGATCTCGCAGAGCATCGTGGAGCGCCACGGGGGCCGCATCTGGGCCGAGAGCCGCGGCGAGGGCACGGGCGCGACCTTCCGCGCGACCCTCCCCCGGCCCGAGCCGGTCCTCGGCCCGGCCGACGGCGTGCTCGCGACGGCGCCCGGCGACGAGCGCCCCCGGGTGGTCGTGGTCGACGACGACGCGTACGTCGTCGACGTGCTGCGCGCGGTCCTGGAGTCGCGCGGGTACGAGGTCGTCGGGGTGACCGACGGCACGCTCGCCTTCGCGGCCATCGAGGCCGCCCGGCCCGCCGCCGTCGTGCTCGACCTCGCGATGCCGGGGCGCGACGGGCAGGACGTGCTCGACCGGGTGCGCCGGAGCGCCGCGACGGCGAACGTGCCCGTCGTCATCGTCTCGGGCTCGCAGCCCTCCAAGGCCCAGGCGACGGCGTCGCTCGCCGACCGCTGGCTCGTCAAGCCGGTCGCGCCCGCGGAGCTCGAGCGCACCGTCAAGGAGGCCGTGAGCCTGCGCCCGCACCACGAGCACGTGCTCGTCGTCGAGGACGACCCGGAGGTCGGTGAGGTGGTCCGGGCCGTCCTGCAGGGCGCGGGTCTCGTCGTCACGCTGGCGCGCAGCGTCCACGAGGCGCTGGAGGTGCTGGCGGGCGGCGACGACCCGGCGCTCGTCGTGCTCGACCTCACGCTGCCCGACGGCGCGGGCCGCGAGGTCGTCGACGCGCTCCGCCAGGACGGCCGCCTGAGCCGGGTCCCGCTCGTCATCTACAGCGGGGCCCGCCTCGACGCGCACCAGCGTGCGGACCTCCGGCTGGGAGATACCGTCTACCTGCGCAAGGGGAGCACCGCCCCCGAGAAGCTGCTGGAACCCGTGCTCGACCTCCTGGACACGGCCGCGGGCCGCTGGGGCACGGCGCACGACGACGGGGCGAGAGCCTCGAGGACGGAGAACACATGACCGCGGGACCCATCATCTACGTGAGCCACGGGACGGGCACGGGGAGGACCGAGCTGTCCGCGTTCGACGCGGCGCTCACGGACGCCGGCGTCGGCGACTTCAACCTCGTCCGGCTGAGCTCCGTCGTGCCGCCCGGGTCCCGCGTGGTCGAGGTGGACCGCCTCGAGGAGGGGTACGGCGGGCACGGCGACCTCCTCTACTGCGTGTACGCCGAGGCGCACGCCGTGATGCCCGGCCACGAGGCGTGGGCCGGCGTGGCGTGGTCGCTGCGCGACGACGACAGCGGTGCCGGCCTGTTCGTGGAGCACGAGGCGCCGTCGCACGAGCAGCTCGAGCTGGACCTCACGCTCAGCCTGGAGGACCTGGCCGCGACGCGCGGCAACCGGTTCCACCCGGCCGGCCGCCGGGTCGCCGGGGTGCGCTGCGAGTCGCTGCCCGTGTGCTCCGTCGTCGTCGCCGCGTACCGCCGCGAGGGCTGGGACGGGGAGACCCGGTGACGGCGCCGGCGCGCGCGGGCGCGGGGCGCGCCGCGGTGACGTTCGAGCAGACCGTGGACGGCGAGCTCGCCGACCGGTTCTGGGAGCTCTACCTCGAGGCGTTCGAGCCGCTGCGGACCCGTGCGGCCGCCCGGCACGTGCTGCACCGCGAGGAGTTCGACGAGGAGATGAGCGACCCGCGGGTGCTCAAGCTCCTCGCGCACGACGACGACGGCGCGGCCGTCGGGCTGACGACGCTCGCGACCGACCTCGCGGCCGTCCCGTGGGTGAGCCCGGAGTTCTTCGCGGCGCGCTACCCCGAGCACGCGGCGCGCGGCGCTGTCTGGTACATCGGCTTCACGCTCGCCCACCCAGGCCGTCGTGCGAGCCGGACGTTCATGGACATGATCGACGCGCTCGTCGCGCACCTCGCGGAGAACCGCGTCGTGTGCGCCTACGACGTGTCGCGGTTCAACGACGACTCGCTGCGGTTCGCGGACAACCTGCGCCGCCACCTCGAGCGGACGCAGGACGTCGAGGTCGAGACCGTCGACCAGCAGACGTACTACGCGACGACGTTCCGCTGACCGTCGCGCCGACCCTGTGCCGGGGCGGTCCGCACCGCCCCGGCACGGCCGTCAGCCGCCGACGTGCGCCGCGTACTGGTCGGCGGTGAGCAGGTCGCCCGTGTCGACGACGTCGACCTTGAACAGCCAGCCGTCGGTGTACGGGTCCGAGTTCACGACGGCCGGGTCGTCGACCGCCGCCTGGTTCACCTCGACGATCGTGCCCGTCACGGGCGAGAAGAGCTCCGACACGGACTTGGTCGACTCGACCTCGCCGATGACGCTCCCGGCGGTCACCTCGGCGCCCACCTCGGGCAGCTCCAGGTAGACGATGTCGCCGAGGGCCTCGGCGGCCGTCGCGGTGATCCCGACGACGGCGGGCGTCGAGCCGTCGATCCACTCGTGCTCGGCCGTGTACTGCAGGTGCGCCGGGAACTGGGCCTCGGTCATGGGGTTCTCCTTCGGGACGACGGGGCGGTCAGGACTGCTGGGGACGACGGTAGAACGGGAGCGGCACGACGACCACGGGCTCGGCCCGGCCGCGCACGTCGACGGCAAGCTCGGTGCCCTCCGCCGACAGCTCGGGCGTGACGTACGCGAGGGCGATCGGGTGGCCGAGCGTCGGTGACGGCGCGCCGGACGTCACCGTGCCCACGCGACGCGCGGACTCCCCCACCCCGCCCCCCCCGCCCCCCCCCCCGCCCGGCCGCCCGCCGCCGTCGCCCGCCCGCCCGGGCCGTCGCCCCCGGCCCCGGAGCCCGCCGAGCACGCGCGCGGGCGGGGACTCCCGGCGCGCGGCGAGCGCGGCCCGGCCGACGAACTCGAGCGGGGCGCCGTCGGCGTCGACCTTGTCGAGCTTCACGACGCGCCCGAGCCCCGCCTCGTACGGCGTGGTCGTGGTGTCGAGCTCGTGCCCGTACAACGGCATCCCCGCCTCGAGGCGCAGCGAGTCGCGCGCGGACAGGCCCGCCGGGACGAGGCCGAGCGGCGCACCCGCGGCGAGCACGGTGCGCCACAGGTCGGCGGCGCGGTCCGCGGGCACGAACAGCTCGAAGCCGTCCTCCCCCGTGTACCCGGTGCGGGCCACGAGGGCGTCCACCGCGCCGTCGTCGGTCCGCAGCACGAGCGGCGCGGCCGCGTAGTACCGGAGGTCGCGCACGGTCTCGGCGGCGACCGGGTCGGCCGGGTCCGTGAGGCCCGCGACGATCTCCTCCGCGCTCGGACCCTGGACCGCGACGAGCGCCGTGCTCGCCCCCTGGTCGGTGACCGTCGCGTCGAAGCCCGCGGCCCGCTCCACGAGCTCGCGCGCGACGAGGTCCGCGTTCCCCGCGTTCGCGACCACGAGGAACCGCTCGTCCGCGAGGCGGTACACCACGAGGTCGTCGAGGACCGCGCCGTCCTCCTGGCAGATCATCGTGTAGCGCGCCCGGCCCGGCGCGACCGCGGAGAGGTTCCCGACGAGCGCGTGGTCCAGGGCGGCCGCGGCCTGCGGTCCCGCGACCTCGATCTCGCCCATGTGGGAGAGGTCGAACAGGCCGGCCGCCTCGCGGACGGCGCGGTGCTCCGCGAGGTCGGACGTGTACCGCAGCGGCATGAGCCACCCGCCGAAGCTCGTGAGGTTCGCGCCGAGCGCGACGTGCTCGTCGTGCAGCGGGCTGCGGCGCTCCGCGCTCTCGGTCGTCCCGGTCTGCTGCTCGGTCATGCGAGGTCTCCCGTCACGTAGGACTCCAGGGGCGGGCACGAGCACACGAGATTGCGGTCGCCCCGCGCACCGTCGATGCGGCGCACCGGCGGCCAGTACTTCCCGGCGCGCAGGCTCGCGACCGGGTAGGCCGCGAGCTCGCGCGAGTAGGGCTTGTCCCAGTCCTCCGCCACGAGCGCCGCTGCGGTGTGCGGCGCGCCGCGCAGCGGCGACTCCTCGACCGCCCAGCGGCCCGACGCGACCGCGTCGATCTCGCCGCGGATGGCGACGAGCGCGTCGACGAACCGGTCGAGCTCCGCGAGGTCCTCGCTCTCCGTCGGCTCCACCATGAGCGTGCCCGCCACGGGGAACGAGAGCGTCGGGGCGTGGAACCCGTAGTCCATGAGCCGCTTCGCCACGTCCTCCGCCGTCACGCCCGTCTCCGCGGTGATGGGGCGCAGGTCGAGGATGCACTCGTGCGCGACGAGGCCGTTCGGCCCCGTGTACAGCACGGGGTAGCGGTCGGCGAGACGGCTCGCGACGTAGTTCGCGGTGAGCACCGCCGCCTTCGTCGCCTCCGTGAGCCCGTCCGGGCCCATGAGCGCGACGTACGCGTAGGAGATCGGCAGGATCCCGGCCGAGCCGTACCGCGTCGCCGAGACGGGCGTCGCGGCGGACGCGCCCGGCGCCAGCGGGTCGCCCGGGAGGAACGGCACGAGGTGCTCTCCGACCGCGACCGGTCCTACGCCGGGCCCTCCCCCGCCGTGCGGGATGCAGAACGTCTTGTGCAGGTTCAGGTGCGACACGTCGCCGCCGAACTCCCCCGGGCGCGCGAGCCCGACGAGCGCGTTGAGGTTCGCCCCGTCGATGTACACCTGACCACCCGCCTCGTGTACGAGGTCGCAGACCTCGCGGACGTGCTCCTCGAACACGCCGTGCGTCGACGGGTAGGTGATCATGATCGCCGCGACCCGCGGCCCGTGGTCGGCCAGCTTCGCGCGCAGGTCGGCGAGGTCCACCTCGCCGCTCTCGGCGGTCCGCACGACCTCGACCTTCAGGCCCGCCAGCGCCGCCGACGCCGCGTTCGTGCCGTGCGCCGAGGCGGGGATCAGGCACACGTCGCGCTCCACGTCCCCGCGAGACACGTGGTACTCCCGGATCGCCAGCAGGCCCGCGAACTCGCCCTGCGAGCCCGCGTTCGGCTGCACCGAGACGCCCGCGTAGCCCGTGATCTCGGCCAGCGCCGACTCCAGGCCGCCGATGAGCTCCTCGTAGCCGCGCGCCTGGTCGGCGGGGACGAACGGGTGCAGGTCCGCGAACCCCGGCCAGGAGATCGCCTCCATCTCGGCCGTCGCGTTGAGCTTCATCGTGCACGAGCCCAGCGGGATCATCGTGCGGTCCAGGGCGAGGTCCTTGTCCGCGAGGCGGCGCAGGTAGCGCAGCATCGACGTCTCGGAGCGGTGCAGACGGAAGATCGGGTGCTGGAGGTACGGCGTCGTGCGGGTCGCCCAGGCCGGGAGGTCGTGGCCGGGCGATACGGTACCGGCGTCCTCGCTCCGCCCGGTCGCGGGGTCGATCCCGAACGCCCGCACGACCGTGGCGAGGATCGCCGGCGTGGTGGTCTCGTCGCAGGCGATCTGCACATGATCCGCGTCAGGGTTGTACAGGTTGACGCCGGCCGTCGCGGCGGCCTCGACGACAGCGGCGGCGCGGCCCGGGACCACGGCGCGGACGGTGTCGAAGAAGGTGTCGTGCTCGACCGTGACGCCGCCCGCGCGCAGGTGCTCGGCGAGGGTCGTGGCGTGGGCGTGGGTGCGCTCGGCGATCGCGCGGAGGCCGTCGGGGCCGTGGTAGACCGCGTACATCGAGGCGACGATCGCGAGGAGCGCCTGCGCCGTGCAGATGTTGCTCGTCGCCTTCTCGCGCCGGATGTGCTGCTCGCGCGTCTGGAGGGCGAGGCGGTAGGCGGTGTCGCCGTCGGCGTCGATCGAGACGCCCACGAGGCGGCCGGGCAGGGAGCGCTCGAGGCCCTTGCGGACGGCCATGAACGCCGCGTGCGGGCCCCCGTAGAACAGCGGGACGCCGAACCGCTGGGCCGAGCCCACCGCCACGTCGGCGCCGAGCTCGCCGGGGGAGACGAGCAGCGTCAGCGCGAGCAGGTCGCTCGCCACGGTGACGAGCGCGCCCGCGTCCTTGGCCTCCGCGACCACGGGCCGCCAGTCCACGACGCGGCCCGACGCGCCCGACTGCTGGATGACGACGCCCACGAGGTGCGCGTCGTCGTCCACCTCGGCGGGGAACGCGCCCGCCGCGCGGGCGGCGGCGAGCCCGGCCTGCAGGCCACCCGACAGGTCAGCGACCACCACGGGCAGGCCGACGGCCTGGGCCCGGCCCCGGGTCACGGCGAGCGTCTGCGGGAAGAGGTCGGCGTCGAGCACCACGTAGCCGCTCTTCGCACGCGACGCCCGCCACATGAGGGCGACGGCCTCCGCGACCGCGGTCGCCTCGTCGAGCAGCGACGCGTTCGCGACGTCGAGGCCCGTGAGGTCCTCGACGACCTGCTGGAAGTTCAGCAGCGCCTCCAGCCGGCCCTGCGAGATCTCGGGCTGGTACGGCGTGTACGCCGTGTACCAGGCGGGGGACTCGAGGACGTTGCGACGGATCACCGGGGGAGTGACGGTGCCGTAGTAGCCGAGCCCGATCATCTGCGTCTTGACGACGTTCTTCGCGGCGAGCGCGCGCAGGTGGTCGAGCACCTCCGTCTCGGTGCGCGCCGCCGGCAGGTCGAGCGGGCGCTCGGTGCGGATCGCCGCGGGCACGGCGGCGTCGACGAGCGCGTCGAGCGAGGCGTAGCCGAGCTGGTCGAGCATGACCTGCACCTCGCGGCCCCGCGGGCCGAGGTGGCGCGGCGCGAACGCGCCGGAGGCGGCGTCGGGCGGCGAGGTGCGGTCGAGGGACGGCTGGGTCACGGGGACCTCCGGGGGAGGGGACGACGGCGGGTCCCTCCCCGCTCTGTCATCGGACGCACGCGTCGACCTGAGAGTTTTGCCGGTCCGCCGTGCCACGAGGGCCGGGGCGCGCCGACTTGCACCGTCGGTGGGCCGAGGTCGCCGGGGGTCCGACGAGCGCACGACCGCTTTCCAGAGTTGCCTCGCCTCGACGGTACGTGGGCCTGAGAGATTCCCGGGGAGGACTTGCTCCTTCGGCGCCGGCGCCCGGTCCGAGGACCGTGCTGCCGAGCTCTCCCGCCGAGGTTCGGGCGGCAGTACTGCAGTTGTGCGCACGATCCTACCGGGGTCGTGCCGCCCGGGCGGGCCGTGGCAGGCGCCACGGTCGCGCTCGCGGCGGACCGTGCGCGGAGATGTCCGCGCTCCAGGCGCACGCCTACCGGTAGCCCGGCACGGGCGCGCGCCGCCGTGACAGGGTGGGGCACGTGCACCCCGACACCGTGGCCGATCTCGTGCTCCTGCTCGTCCTCGCCGGAGCGGGTCTCCTGCTCGTCTGGTGCGCCCGCGCCACGGCCTCCGGACGGATCGGGCGCAACCAGGTCGCGGGCATCCGCACCGCGACGACTCTGGCGAGCGACGACGCCTGGCGCACGGCACACCGCGCGGCCCGGCCGCTGAGCGAGGCGGCGGGCTGGGCGCTCGTCGCTGCCTCCCCGGTGCTCCTGGTGGTCGACGACGCCGCGGGCCTCGTCGTCGTGCTGGTCGCGACCGGTCTGGCGCTCGCCCTCACGGTGGGAGGGCTCGTCGTCGGGACGCGGGCGGTGCGCCGCGAGGTGGGTCCTCGCCGCTGACCCGGCGGCGGCTCGCGCACGGTCGGCCCCGCGAGCCCGGCCGTCGCTCAGCCCGGCGTGCCGTGCCGGGAGGAGTCGCCCGCGGGCTCCACGACGACGGAGCGCACCGTCGCGAGGCGCCGGACCGCGCGCTCCAGGGCGCGCGTGCGGCGGGGGGTCGCACGGAACGACACGACGATCCGCCCGGCTCGACCGTCGCCGTCGACCGGCCCGGTCGCGAGCGAGTCGAAGCTCACGCCGCGCGTCGAGAAGACCCCGGTGAGCGCGGTGAGCGTGCCGGGCTGGTCGAGGCCGTGCACGGTCGCGACCCAGTCGCGCTCCGCGCCGACCGGGGCCGGCGCACGCACCGCGCCGGGCGCGGCCACGGCAGCCCCCTCGACGACGCCGAGGTGCGCCGCCGCGGGGCGGCGGGGACCGGCGTCGCGCACTGCCCGACGTCGAACATGCGCCTCGCG
>ERZ1464570.71-NODE-71-length-9903-cov-13.675975_pt1 | contig 9903 bp, 9 predicted proteins | sample MGYA00563957_ERZ1464570 | MGnify/ENA primary metagenome ERZ1464570 (study PRJEB39283, sample SAMN07833352) | human skin metagenome | isolation source: Scalp | host: Homo sapiens | place: India: Bengaluru | collected 2015-03-06 ... | reverse complement strand
CGCGGCCCCTGGCCGGCCCCGTACTCCCCGCCGCAGGAGAAGCCCACCCCCGCGAGGTAGAGCCCCGGTCGGCCGAGGTAGAGCCCTGGTCCGCCAGGTAGAGGCGTGGTCGGCTGGCGCACGCGGACCACGGCTCTACCTCGCGGGACCACGGCTCTACCTCGCGGGAAGACGGCTCGGACCCGGCCGGATCGCGCGGTACGCGACGTCCGACCTGCCCGGCTCGGGACCGAGGTCCCGCGAAAGTGTGACGCACGCCCGTGACGCACCGCACAGTTAGTGCACTCTTTCACAAGCGTAGGATCGACATGTGTCGAGTCGAGCGAGCAACCCCGCAAGCAGCGCAGACCAGATCGACGTAGCCCTCATCGGCGGTGGCATCATGAGCGCCACGCTCGGGGCACTCCTGAAGGTCTTGGAGCCCACCTGGACGGTGCGCATCTACGAGCGCCTGGACGCCGTGGCGCAGGAGTCGTCGAACCCGTGGAACAACGCCGGGACGGGTCACGCCGCCCTGTGCGAGCTGAACTACACGCCGGAGAAGCCGGACGGCTCGATCGACATCACCAAGGCGGTGAAGATCAACGAGCAGTTCGAGGTGTCGCGCGAGTTCTGGCACCACCTGCTCACGACGGGCGCGCTGCCGCAGCCCGCGAGCTTCATCTCCCGCACCCCCCACATGACCTTCGTGCGCGGCGCGGAGAACGTCGACTACCTGCGTCGCCGCTTCGAGACGCTGCGCCGCCACCCGCTGTTCAGCGAGCTCGAGTTCACGGACGACCCGACGGTCATCGCCGAGTGGGCCCCGCTCCTGGTCGCCGAGCGCGACGGCGACGAGCCGGTCGCGGCGACGCGCGCGACGAGCGGGACGGACGTCGACTTCGGCGCCCTCACCGAGCAGCTCGTCGACTACCTCGTCTCGGAGGGCACGCAGCTCTACCTCGAGCACGAGGTGAAGAACCTCAGGAAGACGAAGGACGGCCGCTGGCGCCTGACGGTCAAGGACCGCTCGTGGAACGCCCCGAAGCGCCGCTCTACCGTCGAGGCCCGGTTCGTGTTCGTCGGCGCCGGCGGCGGCGCGCTGCCGCTGCTGCAGGCGGCCGGCATCCCCGAGGCGAAGGGCTACGGCGGCTTCCCGATCAGCGGTGAGTTCCTCCGCACGGACGACCCGGAGCTCGTCGCCCAGCACCAGGCGAAGGTCTACGGCAAGGCCGACGTCGGCTCGCCGCCCATGTCGGTCCCGCACCTGGACACGCGCGTCGTCGACGGCAAGACGTACCTGATGTTCGGCCCCTACGCCGGGTTCAGCCCCAAGTACCTCAAGAAGGGCAAGTACCTCGGGCTGTTCACGTCGCTGCGCCTGCACAACCTCGGCTCGATGGTCGGCGCGGGCCTGAAGAACCTCGACCTCACCCAGTACCTGGTGGGCCAGCTCCTCGCGAGCCCGGAGACCAAGTTCACCGCGCTCCAGGGCTTCATGCCGACGGCGCACCCCAAGCACTGGGAGACCATCACCGCGGGCCAGCGTGTCCAGGTGATCAAGAAGGACAAGGACGGCAAGGGCGTCCTCGAGTTCGGCACCGAGGTCATCGCGGCGTCCGACGGCTCGATCGCCGGCCTGCTCGGCGCCTCGCCGGGTGCCTCGACGGCCGTCCCCGCGATGATCGACCTGCTCGAGCGCTGCTTCCCCGCCCGCTTCACCAAGTGGCGCCCGGAGCTCGCGACGATGATCCCGAGCCTGGGTCACGCCCCGTGGGAGGCGCACGAGCTCGAGGGCCTCGACCAGCTCACGGGCGACGCGGACGTCGACGCGGTCGGCTCGCGCGCCTGACCCGAGCGACACCGCTCCCCCGCGAACGGCCCGGACCTCCACGAGGTCCGGGCCGTTCGTGCGTCCGGAGACGCCGCACGCGGTCGAGCGGCGCGTGGCCGGGCAGTTCCGCACGCGAGGGCTCAGCGCGCGAGCGGCATGCCTCGGGTCCCCGGCCGCCGCGGCGCGGCGGGCGCGTTCGCCCCGGCGCGCCCGCCCGGCACGGCACGCGCGGCCCGCCCGCCGTCCCGCAGGCGCGGGGGCGGGACGACGCGCCCCAGCTCGAGCGCGGCCGCGTCCTGGTGCGGGTCGTCGAGGCCGGCCGGCTCAGCCGGGCGCGACGCTGCGGCGCGCAGGTCGGCGTCCAGCCGCTGCGCGTCGCGGTCCCAGCGCTCGCCGTGCACCGACCGGTCCCCGCGCGCGTCCCACGCGGCGCCGTCGGGCCACGCGCCGTCGGACCCGGCGGGGAACCACGGACGGGCCGGGTCCTCGCGGCGGACCGCGAGGGCCGCGACCGTCGGGCCGACGACGAGGAGAAGAGCCACCACACCCCAGAAGATGTCCATGGCTCCACCCTCGCGGCGCACGACCCGCGCCACGAGTGGCAGCACTGACACCTCTCGACAAGATCCTGCCAGCGGCGTAGCGTGCCGAGCATGGTGCGATCCGTCGCGGCCGTCGTGTGCGACGGCCTGGCCCCGTTCGAGTTCGGCGTCGTGTGCGAGGTCTTCGGTCTCGACCGCAGCGACGACGGCGTCCCGTCGTTCGACTTCCGCGTGTGCGGCCCGGTCGCGGGCCGTGCCGTCCGCACGTCGGTGGGCGCGCACGTCGTGCCCGACCACGACCTCTCCGCGACGGACGACGCGGACCTGGTCGTCGTGCCGGCGATCCGCATCGGGACCGACTACCCGCCCGCGGTGCTCGACGCCGTCCGCCGCGCGTCCGACCGCGGCGCCCTGCTGCTCAGCGTGTGCTCGGGCGTGTTCGTGCTCGCGGCCGCGGGCGTCATCGAGGGACGGCGGGTGACGACGCACTGGATGCACGCCGACGAGCTGCGCCGTCGTTACCCGAGCCTCGACATCGACCCCGACGTGCTCTTCGTCGACGACGGCAACCTCATCACGAGCGCCGGAACGGCGGCGGGCATCGACGCGTGCCTGCACCTCGTGCGCCGCGAGCTCGGGGCCCGGGTGGCGAACACCATCGCCCGGCGCATGGTCGTGCCGCCCCAGCGCGACGGCGGGCAGCGCCAGTTCATCGAGCGCCCGGTGCCCGAGTGCGAGGAGGACTCGTTCGGGGAGCTGCTGGAGTGGATGACCGACCACCTCGACGAGCCGCTCACCGTGCGCGACCTCGCCCGCCGGGCCCACACCTCCGAGCGCACCTTCGCGCGCGCGTTCGTCGCGCAGACCGGCACGACCCCGCTCGCGTGGCTGACGTCGCAACGCGTCGCGCACGCGCAGTCGTTGCTCGAGGAGTCCTCGCTGGACCTGGAGGAGGTCGCGCGCCGCAGCGGTTTCGGGTCGGCCGCGCTCCTGCGCCACCACTTCCGGCGGGCGGTCGGGATCACGCCGACGGAGTACCGCCAGACCTTCCGGTTCGCCGCCTGACCCCTCCGGAGGAGGTGTCGCTCCTTCGCGACTCCTTCACCCGGCCCCCTCGCGCGCGCAACCTACGGTCCCGTAGGGTGGGGTCATCTGCACGACGAGCACCTGCTCACCTCCGCGGCTGGGAAGTCGACACCGACACCCCTGCGAGGACACATGACCTCTGCCGCAGTGCGCCCGGGCTTCCGGGCCACCCGCCCTCGGACCGACGAGCCCGGTGCCGTCACCAGCACCTACAGCGCACTGTCGCGCACGGTGCGCGACGCGGGCCTGCTCCACCGCACGCACGCCTACTACCTGTGGACCCTCGGGGTCCTCACGCTCGCGCTCGGCGGCGCTGTCGCCGGGTTCGTCCTCCTGGGCGACTCGTGGTTCCAGCTCCTCGTCGCCGGGGCGCTCGGCCTGATCCTCACCCAGTTCGCGTTCGTCGCGCACGAGGCGTCGCACCGCCAGGTCTTCGCGTCCGGCCCGGCGAACGACCGCCTCGGGAAGGTGCTGGCCAACGGCGTCGTCGGCATCAGCCACTCGTGGTGGATGAACAAGCACACGCGCCACCACGCGAACCCGAACCGCCGCGGCAAGGACCCGGACATCGCGCCCGACGTCGTCGTGTTCCTCGAGGAGGACGCGGAGGTCGCGAAGGGCTTCCGGGCGGTCATCAACCGCTACCAGGGCTGGCTGTTCTTCCCGCTCCTCACGCTCGAGGGCGTGAACCTGCACGTGCAGGCGTTCCGCTCGCTCCTCGCCGGCGGCCGCGCGCGCGGCGACGTCCGCACGCGCGTCATCGAGATCGTCACCATCACGCTGCGCCTGTCGCTCTACGTCGGGGCGGTCGTCTGGTTCCTGCCGCTCGGCCTCGCAGCCGCCTTCCTGGGCGTCCAGCTCGCCGTCTTCGGTGTCTACATGGGGGCGTCGTTCGCCCCCAACCACAAGGGCATGGCGATCATCCCCGCCGACAGCAAGATCGACTTCCTGTCCAAGCAGGTCCTCACCTCGCGGAACATCCGCGGCGGGTGGTGGATGAACATCCTCATGGGCGGGCTCAACTTCCAGATCGAGCACCACCTGTTCCCGAGCATGCCGCGCCCGCACCTCGCGCGGGCCCGCGAGATCGTGCGCGAGCACTGCGCGCACCTCGGCCTGCCGTACACGGAGACGAGCCTCGTGCAGTCCTACGCGATCGTCGTCCGGTACCTCAACCGCGTGGGGCTCTCGGCGCGCGACCCGTTCGACTGCCCGATGTTCCGCCAGCTCCGCCGGGTCTGACCGACCCTCCCCTGCTGCACGACGACCCGCTGCACGACGCCCCGCGCCCGACGACGCGCGCGGGGCGCGTCAGGCGGACGCCGCGTGCCCGTGGCGCCAGTACCCGACGAAGTCGACGTGCGCCTTCGGCATGCCCCGGTCGTTGACCAGGTGGCGGCGCACGCCCGTGGCGAGCGCCGACTCCCCGACCGCGTACGCGTAGCCGGGACCGGCGGGCAGGTCGGCCGACCGTACGGCGTCGAGCGCGAGACGACCCGGCAGCAGGTCGTGGTCGCCGCCGCGCGCGGGCCGTGCGCCGTCGCGCGCCAGCCAGCGTAGCTCGACGCCCGCGGGCACGCGGAACTCCTGCGCGTCCGCCGCCTCGGGGACCTCGACCACCGCGAGGCCGCGCGCGTCGTCGGGCAGGGACTCGCAGATCCCCGCGACCGCGGGCAGCCCGGTCTCGTCGGCGACGAGGAGCGTCCAGTCGTGCGGGACGCGCGGGTGGTAGCCGATCCCCTGGTCGAGCAGGCCCACGCGGTCCCCCGGCTCGGCGGACAGCGCGAACGAGGACGCGGGCCCCGCGTCGCCGTGCACGACGAAGTCCACGTCCAGCTCGCGCAGGCCCGGGCGCACGGCGCGCACGGTGTAGTTCCGCACCCACGGGCGGCGCGCCTTCGGCGTGGCGAGGTACTGGACGTACCAGAGGCCCGACGCGCGGGTCGGCAGCCGCAGCGCGTCCTGGTCCTCGCGCGGGAGGAAGAGCCGGAACCACTGGTCGAACCCCAGCGGGGTGAAGAGGTCCAGCTCGTCTCCCCCGAGCGTGACCCGCACGACGTTCGGACTGACCCGCTCGCGCCCGACGACGCTCAGCGTGACGACGTGCGCGTCCTGGGGCTTGACGGTCTTGACGGACACCGGCGGCTCCTCTGCGGCGCCCGGCTCCCCGGGCGGAACGGCGGCCCCGCGAGCGCGTCGACCACGAGAGAGGTTAGCCTCACCTCACGCCTGCGTCGATGTGCTGGATCCCACACGCTGCCCGCGGCCGCCCCGGCCGAGGCACCCGACGCCTCCTGGCATGCTCGGGACGTGGAGATCCCCGTCGTCTGGTCCGTGGTCCTGCTCGTCACGGCCGCCTGGAACCTGCTCATCTGGCCGCGCTTCCTCCAGCGCATCGCCAAGGACCCCCGCTCGCGCGACGCCGACGGCCGCGCGACGCGCTTCCTCACCGTGCACGTCGTGCTCATCGCCGTCTCGCTCGTGCTCGCCATCGCCGTCGGGGTGCTGGGCGTCCTCACGCTCGTCTGAGCCGGGCCGTCGCGCGGCCCGGCCCGGGGCCCCACCGCGCCCGAGGGCGGCCCGGACTAGCGACGTCGGACGAGGTTCGCGAGCGGCGAGTGGCGCGGTACCCACCGTGCGAGCGCGGCCGCGGAGCCGGCGCCGAGCGCCGCCGTCGCCCAGACGCCCGCGGCGAGCGACCCCAGCGCCGCACCGGCCGACAGCACGAGCGGGCCGAGGGCGTCACCGGTGTCCTGGAACAGGCGCCACACGCTGAGGAAGGTCGGGCGCACGTCCGCGGGCGCGACGTCGGCGCCGAGCGTCATGACGATGCCCGAGCCCATGCCGTTCCCGACCCCGAGCACGGCCGCGACGACCGCGAGCGCGGGGGCGGTGTGCGCGAGCGGCAGCACCGCGAGACCGACGGCCATCGTGAGCATGGACGGCACGGCGACCCACAGGCGCCCGAACCGGTCCATGACCTTGCCCGCCGGGTAGAAGAGCAGCATGTCGAGCGCACCGGAGACGCCGAAGATCAGCGACGTCACCTCGGCGTCGAGCCCCAGGTGCTCGCCCCACAGGGGGATGACGGTCTGCCGGGCCCCACGGACCGCGCTCACCAGGAGGATCGCCACGCCGAGCGTCGCGAACAGGTGGCGGTGGTCGCGCGCCACGCGCGCGATGCCGACCCGCGGCACGGCCCGCGCGCCGCGCAGTCGAGCACGCCCGGCCTCCGCGGGGTCCGGCCGCACGACGGCGAGCACCACCACCGCGGTGAGCGCGGCGCCCGTCCCGAGCCAGTAGGCGCCGCGCACGTCGGTCGCGGCGATGACCGCCGCGCCCGCGAACGGGCCGAGGAACAGCCCGATGCGGTGCACGCCCGCGAGCGTCGACAGGACGCGGGCCCGGCGCAGCGGGGGCGTGATCTCGGTGAGGTACGCCTGGCGGGCGAGGTTGAAGACGGCGGTCGACGCACCGAGCGCGAGGACCCCCGCCGCGAGGCCCCACAGACTGGGGGTGAGCGCGATCGTCGCGAAGGCGACCGCCGCGACGCCCCCGGCGAGCAGCATGGCCGCACGGTCGCCGAGGCGCTGGGCGAGCGGCCGGGGGGGGAGGGGGGTGAGGGTCTTGCCGTTCGGCGCGGGCGCGGCGGGGCGCCCGGCGGCCGGGGGGCTCGCGCCCCGGCCCGTGGCCGTGACGGCGACGACCGGCAGCATGGCCCCCACGCCGATCTCGAGGACGAGCGTGGGCAGGAACGCGCCGAGGACGACGCTGCGCAGCGGGAAGAGCGGTGCGTCGGTGCCCGCGCGGGCGGTCACCGGGCCTCCGCCACGGCCTCGACGGCAGGGCTCGGCACCTCGACGGCAGGGCTCGGCGCTTCGACGCCCGCGCGCAGCGCGGCCGCGTCGGGCCGGGAGACGTCGACGCCGCGGCACGCGGGGGCGTCCGCGAGGAGCTCCAGGAGCTGCGGCGCGGCCGAGGCGCCGCGGTCCCAGCGCCCCGTGACGACGGAGACGACCCAGCTCGGCGCACCGCCCTCCGGCAGCGCGAGCGTGACGAGGCGCTCGGCCTCCGGCTTGCCCGCGACGTGGCGCGGCACGAGCGCGATGCCGAGCCCCCGGTCGACGAGCTCGAGGAGCGTGTGCACGTCGTTGACCGAGCACCGCACGCGCCGGTGGACGCCGTGCGCGGCGCACGTCGCGTCGTTGACCGGCCGCGCGCCCCACGAGGGGTCGAAGTCGACGAACTCCTGGCCCGAGAGGTCGGACCACTCGACCCGGCCCCTCCCGGCGAGCGGGTGCTCGGGCGCGCACACGAGCACGAGCGGCTCGCTGCCCAGGACCGTCTGGGACAGCGGCCCCAGGTGCTCGGTGGTCGCGACGAACGCGACGTCGAGGTCGCCCTCGCGGACGCGCGCGAGGAGGTCGTGCGAGCCCGCCTGCGCGAAGTGGATCTCCACCTGCGGGTAGCGGCGGTGGAAGCGCTCGAGCAGGGCGGTCACGTCGAGGACGCCGAGGCACTGCTCCGAGCCGACGCGCAGCGAGCCGGACAGCGCGCGCGTGGCCCGGACGACCGCGTCGCGGGCGGCGGCAGCCTGCGCGAGCATGGAGCGTGCGTACGGGAGCAGCGCGAGACCGGCTTCGGTGGGCTCGACGCGCCGAGTCGTGCGCGTGAACAGGCTCGCGCCGAGCTCCTCCTCCAGGCCGCGGACCGCGGCGGAGAGCCCCGACTGCGAGACTCCGACGAGCTGGGCGGCGCGGGTGAACTGGCGTTCGTCCGCGAGCGCGACGAGGTACTCCATCTGACGAAGATCCATTGACCACTCACAGTTCTCTATTTGACAAACACTAGTTGTTAGACTTCTAGGTTATCGCTTCCTAGGCTCGAGCCGTCGCGGCCGACCGGCCTCGCTCGGGTCGTCCGGCACCCCGCCCGCGGGCGGACGACGCCCTTCCTACCCCCGACCCGTGGGAACGACCCCTCTGCAGCGGCGCACTCTCGGATCCCGGACACCGACGTCGCGCACCCGACCCGCTCACCCGCGAAGGAGCTCCACCGATGAAGACCTTCACCCTGACCGGCACCGACATCGTCGTCCCGAACGTCGTGCTCGGCCTCATGCGCATCCAGGACAAGACCGACGACGAGGTCCGCACCCTCGTGCGCACCGCACGGGACGCCGGCATCACGTTCCTCGACCACGCCGACGTGTACGGCTCCGAGCTCCACGGCTGCGAGCGTCGCTTCGCCGAGGCGCTCGACCTCTCCCCCGCCGAGCGTGCGGAGTGGGTCATCCAGTCCAAGGCCGGCATCGTGCCCGAGGGCCCGTACTTCGACTTCTCGTACGAGCACCTCGTCGCGTCCGTCGAGGGCTCGCTCGAGGCCCTGCGCACCGACTACCTCGACATCCTGCTGCTGCACCGCCCCGACACCCTCGTCGAGCCCGAGGAGGTCGCGCGCGCGTTCTCCGACCTGCACGCCGCGGGCAAGGTGCGGGCGTTCGGGGTCTCGAACCACACACCGGGCCAGATCGAGCTGCTGCGCCGTTACGTCGAGCAGCCGATCGTCGCGAACCAGCTCCAGCTCTCCGTCACGCACGCCCCGCTCGTCGCGCAGGGCGTCGCGGCGAACATGCAGGCCCTCGACCAGTCCGTCAGCCGTGACAGCGGGACCCTCGACTACTGCCGCCTGCACGACATCGCCGTCCAGGCGTGGTCCCCGTTCCAGGCGGGGTTCTTCACGGGCGTGTTCCTGGGATCCGAGAAGTACCCCGAGCTCAACGCCGTGATCGACCGCCTCGCCGCCCGGTACGACGTGCCGCCCATCGCGATCGCGTCCGCGTGGATCACGCGCCACCCGGCGCGGATGCAGGTCGTGCTCGGCACGACGAGCCCCGACCGGGTCGCCGGCGCCGCGCTCGGTTCGGAGGTCCCGCTCACGCGCGCCGAGTGGTACGAGATGTTCCGCGCCGCGGGGTACACCGTGCCCTGATCCCCGGGTGCCGAGGGCCCGGCGCGAGCGCGTGCGGAAGGTCACGCGCTCGTCGTCCGAGGGGTCCCGCGGGGCGGTCTAGGCTCGTGCCGTGGCAACCTTCTCGGCAGTGACCCGGCAGCACATCCTCCAGGCCCTCGCGGACTGGGACGACCGGGGCCGGGACGCGTTCCTCGGGGTCTACGGGTTCACCGCGTCCCCCGGCACCCCGCTCGTCCACGAGGACCGCGTCTACGACGCGCAGGCGATCCTCGGCGTCGCGCACCGGTACGCGACCGGCCGCGTCGCGACGGCCGAGGAGTTCCGCAGCAGCCCCGTCGGCGTCGCGGACCTGCTGCGCAAGCGCGGTTTCGACGTGCCCGGTGCCGCCCCCGCGGCGGCCCCCGCGCGCGCGCGGCGGGCGGCCGGGAGGGCCGCGCCCGGGCCGCGCGCGCGGCGCGGGGGGGGCGCGCGCGCCGCGGGGGCGGGGGG
>ERZ1464570.68-NODE-68-length-10045-cov-11.112312_pt1 | contig 10045 bp, 10 predicted proteins | sample MGYA00563957_ERZ1464570 | MGnify/ENA primary metagenome ERZ1464570 (study PRJEB39283, sample SAMN07833352) | human skin metagenome | isolation source: Scalp | host: Homo sapiens | place: India: Bengaluru | collected 2015-03-06 ... | reverse complement strand
CCCTCCAAGCTACCCCCTCCACCCAGAGCACCACCTACAACTGCCTCGCCAGCCGCAGCTGTGACTCACCCACAGCCACGCCGCGCGCGAGCCGGCGGACGGCGTCGATCGCCGCGGGCGGGGGCAGCGCGACGACGGCGAGGTCGACGGGACCGGGCACGTCGGCGAGGGTCGCGGACCACCGCTCCTCCCCCGGGCCGCGCGCGGCCCCCACGACGTGGACGGTCACGTCGCTGTGCTCGAGCGCAGCGAGCGCGCGCTGCGCGAGCAGGCGGTCGAGGGCCTCGCCGTCGTGCTCCGCGCGCGCGTCGGCCGGGGCGTCGGGGCCCACGAGCACGACGCTCGTGGCGCCCAGCAGCCCCTGCATGCTCCGAGCCTCCGCGCGGTGCTCGCGGTCGGCCATGACGGCCCGCGACCGCTCCGTGGGGTCGAGGTCGACGCTGACCTGGACGAAGTCGTCGTCCATCTGCTGGCGCACGTCGTACCCCGCCTCGCGGAACACCGCGAGCATCTTGCCGTTCTGGGGCAGCACCTCGGCCGTGAAGCGGCGCACGCCGCGCTCGCGCGCCGCCGCCGCGACGTGCTCCAGCAGCACGGAGCCCAGGCCCCGGCCCTGCGCGGAGTCCGCGATGTTGAAGGCGACCTCCGCCTCGGCGGGGCCGGTGCGGTCGAACCGTGCGACCCCGATGATGTCCTCGCCGCCGTCCCCGGGGGCGCCGTCGCGCGGGCGCACCGCGACGAGCGCGACGCGGTCCACGTGGTCGACTCGCGTGAAGCGCTCGAGGTCGCGCTCGGACAGCCGCTCCATGGGCGCGAAGAACCGCAGGTAGGTGGAGCGCTCGGACTGGCCGACGTGGAAGCGCTGGAGCGCGTCGGCGTCCTCGGGGCGGATGGGCCGCACGTGCGTGGTGGTGCCGTCGCGCAGCACGACGTCGGCCTCCCACTCCACCGGGTACCGGTCCGGGTCCCGCCCCGGCGCGTCGTCGTCCACGACCCCAGGCTATGCGGTCGCGCGCGCGGTGCGCCTGCGCCACCCCGGCCCGCGCCGGGAGGACAATGGTCCCGGCAGGCAGTCCCGGCACGTGCCGCGGCAGGCGCCGTGGCACGGCGTGTCGGACGCGTGGCGTACCCTCGCGTGCGGCACGAACCCGCAGCACCCCGGCCGGCCCAGCACCGGCCACGACGGCACAGACCCCGCGCCACCGCGGCGCACCGAACGGCAGGAGCCCGCAGGCCCATGGCGCGCAAGTCCTCGACCCCCTCGATCGACCCGGCCGAGGTGAACGAGAAGATCGTCGACGTCGACGTCCAGGCGGAGATGGAGACGTCGTTCCTCGAGTACGCCTACTCCGTCATCTACTCGCGCGCCCTGCCCGACGCGCGGGACGGCCTCAAGCCCGTCCAGCGCCGCATCCTCTACATGATGGCCGACATGGGGCTGCGCCCCGACCGCGCCCACGTGAAGTCGGCGCGCGTCGTCGGCGAGGTCATGGGCAAGCTGCACCCGCACGGCGACGCCGCGATCTACGACGCGCTCGTACGCCTCTCGCAGGACTTCTCGCTCCGGCTGCCGCTGGTCGACGGGCACGGCAACTTCGGCACGCTCGACGACGGCCCCGCGGCCTCCCGGTACACCGAGGCCCGTCTCGCGCCGCCGTCGCTCGCGATGACGGCAGGGCTCGACGAGGACGTCGTCGACTTCGTGCCGAACTACGACAACAAGCTCCAGCAGCCCGAGGTCCTGCCCGCCGCGATCCCCAACCTGCTGGTCAACGGCGCGTCGGGCATCGCGGTCGGCATGGCGACCAACATGGCGCCGCACAACCTCGTCGAGGTCGTCGCGGCGGCACGCCACCTCGTCGCCCACCCGGACGCCGACCTCGAGGCGCTCATGCGGTTCGTGCCCGGGCCCGACCTGCCGACGGGCGGCAAGATCGTCGGCCTCGACGGCGTCCGCGACGCCTACCGCACGGGCCGCGGGACGTTCCGCACGCGCGCCACGGCACGCGTCGAGAACCTCACGCCGCGCCGCAAGGGCATCGTCATCACCGAGCTGCCCTACCTCGTCGGCCCGGAGAAGGTGATCGAGAAGATCGCCGAGGGCGTCAAGACGAAGAAGATCCAGGGCATCACGGCCGCGACCGACCTCACGGACCGCGAGCACGGGCTGCGCATCGTCGTCGAGGTGAAGACCGGCTTCAACCCCGAGGCGGTGCTCGAGCAGCTCTACAAGTTCACGCCGCTCGAGGACTCGTTCGGCATGAACAACGTCGCGCTCGTCGACGGCCAGCCGCGCACGCTCGGCCTGCGGGAGATGCTGTCGGTGTGGGTCGACCACCGGATCGACGTGGTCCGCCGTCGCTCGGCCTACCGCCTGCGCAAGCGGTCCGAGCGACTGCACCTCGTGGACGGCCTCCTCGTCGCGATCGTCGACATCGACGAGGTGATCCAGGTGATCCGCTCGTCCGACGACACCGCGACCGCCCGCGGGCGCCTCCAGACGGTGTTCGACCTGTCCGAGCCGCAGGCGGAGTACATCCTCGAGCTCCAGCTGCGCCGCCTCACCAAGTTCTCCCGCATCGAGCTCGAGAAGGAGCAGGAGACCCTGCGCCGCGAGATCGAGGAGCTCCAGGAGATCCTCGGCAGCGACGCACGGCTGCGCGCCGTGGTGTCGGGCGAGATGGCCGCCGTCGCCCCGACGTCCGGCACCCCGCGCCGCACGAGCCGGCTGGAGCCCGCTGGCGCGGCGCCGACGACGACCGCGGCCGTCCCGCGCGAGGTCGCCGACACCACGTGCTGGGCGCTGTTCTCCGCGACCGGGCTCCTCGCGCGCACGAGCGACGAGACGGAGCCCGCGCGCTCGGGTCCGCGCGCCGCGCACGACGTGCTGCGCGCCGCCGTCCGCACGACCGCGCGCGGCGAGGTCGGCCTCGTCACGAGCCGGGGCCGCATGCTGCGCGTGTCCGTGCTCGACCTGCCCGCCCTCCCGCCTACGGACAACGCGCCGAGCCTGTCGGGCGGCGTCCCGCTCAGCGAGGTCGTCGCGCTCGAGCCGGGCGAGGAGGCGGTGACCATCGCGTCGCTCGACCCCGACGCTCCCCCGCTCGCGCTCGGCACCGCGCAGGGCGTCGTCAAGCGCGTCACGCCGGGCGACGTCCCGGGCAACCGCGACGAGTGGGAGGTCATCGGGCTCAAGGACGGCGACACCGTCGTGGGCGCGGCGCCCGCGACGGACGCCGACGAGCTCGTGTTCGTCTCCAGCGACGCGTCCCTGCTGCACTTCGACGCGTCCGCGGTGCGCCCCCAGGGCCGCCCGGCGGGCGGCATGGCCGGCATCCGGCTCGCCGACGGCCAGCGGGTCGCGTTCTTCGGCGTCGTCCCGGCCGACGTGCGCGACCTCGGCGTCGTCGTCACCGTCGCCGGGTCGTCCGACGCGCTCCCCGGGACCCAGACCGGCGCCGGCAAGGTGACCCCGTACGAGCTCTACCCCGGCAAGGGCCGCGGGACCGGCGGCGTCCGCGCGCACCGGTTCCTCAAGGGCGAGGACGCGCTCATCCTCGCGTGGGTCGGGCAGGGCCCGGCACGGGCCACGGGGTCCGGCGGGCAGTCGGTCGACCTGCCGCCGGTCGACCAGCGCCGCGACGGGTCGGGCACGCCGCTCGCGTCGCCGGTCACCGCCGTCGGCTAGCGCGGCCGCGCCGGCACCTCCGGCCGTCCGTCGGGAGACTTCGGGACCTTCGCTCGACCTGCGAGCCCCCGGGATTGGGTCATTCTCGGAGTGTGGCAGGAAACCAGGGGGGTGCCGTCCGCACGCCGCCGGAGCCGGACGGGACCGCCGGCCCCGTCGACTACCACGCCGTCTTCTCGGTCCTCACGGCCCCCAAGGCGGTCCTCGCGCCGGACCTCACGATCCTCGACGCGAACGAGTCGCTCCTGCGGACGATCGACGCGCCCGCGAGCGCCGTCGTCGGGCGCCACTACCTCGACGTCTTCCCGGCCCAGGGACCGGACCAGGGCGCCGTCGACCGGGTCGTGCTGTCGCTCGAGCGGGTCGCGCGCACGGGGCAGATCGAGATGATCGGCCCCCACCGGTACGACCTGCGCGGGACTGCCGGCGGGTGGGTCGAACGCTGGTGGCTCACGACGAACCTCCCGGTGCTCGACGCCGCGGGCCGGGTCACGGCCGTCGTGCACCGCGCGGAGGACGTGACGTCGGTCGTGCTGGCCGGCGGGGTCGCTATCCCGGACGTGGGGCGCACCACCGGCCCCGCCGACGCCACCGCGCTCTCGGTCGTCGACCAGGCTCTGCTGCTCGGGTCGTCCGTCGACCGGTACGCGGACGTCATCACGCGCGAGCGCAGCGCGTCGCTCGCTCTCCAGGACTCCGTGCTCACGCCTCCCCCGCGCATCCCCGGTCTGACGATCGACGTGCGGTACCGCCCGGCGGTGCCGGAGGTCCACGTCGGCGGGGACTGGTACGACGCGTTCGTGCACCCCGACGGCGAGACGACGGTCGTGGTCGGCGACGTCACCGGGCACGACGTCGCCGCCGCGGCTCACATGGGGCACCTGCGCGGGGTGCTGCGCTCGGTCGCGTTCGCGACGGACGCCGGTCCTGCCGAGGCGCTCGACGCCGCCGAGCGCACCGCGGAGGGTCTCGGGCTGCAGGCGCTGTCGACCGTCGCCGTCGCGCGCGTCGGCATCCCCGGCCCGGCAGGGAGGCGCGCGGTGTGCTGGGCGAGCGCCGGGCACGTGCCGCCCGTCGTGCGTCGCGCGGACGGGACCGCCCACCTGCTCACGGCACGCCCGTCACCGATGCTCGGCGTCGGGCTCGGGGGCCCGCGCGCCGAGCACGCGATGTCACTCGGCCCGGGTGACACGCTCCTGCTCTACACCGACGGGCTCGTCGAGCGCCGGGACCGGTCCCTGCGGGACGTGCTCGACGAGCTGCCGGGCCGCGTCGAGGCGCTCGGCGACGTCGCGCCGGACCAGCTGCTCGACGCGCTCCTCGCGGAGCTCGTGCCGCTCGGCTCCCAGGACGACGTCGCTCTCGTCATGGTGCACGTCGACGGCGAGGGCACGGCCGCGGGCGCCTAGCCAGGTACTGCCAGAACCCTGCTGGAGCGGGACTCCCACGCGGCCCCGGGGCAGGTGTCGAATGGTGCGCGTACCCCACAGCGAGGAGAGCTCCATGAAGGCCACCGTCATCTACGGCGCGGGCGACGTCTGCGTCGAGACCCGTCCCGACCCGACGATCCTCGAGCCGACCGACGCGATCGTCCGCGCGGTGCGCGCGTGCGTCTGCAGCTCGGACCTGCACCCGTACCGGTCGATGGGTCGCACCGACGAGGGCGTCCCGATCGGCCACGAGCTCCTCGGCGTCGTCGAGGAGGCCGGGTCTGCCGTCACGACGGTCCGCCCCGGCGACCTCGTGATCGCGCCGTTCGCCTGGTCGGACAACACGTGCGACGTGTGCCGCGACGGGTTCCAGACCGCGTGCCCCCACGGGGGCTTCTACGGCAACCCCGGCGACGTCGGCGGCCAGCAGGCCGAGCTCGCGCGCATCCCGCTCGCGGACGGCAGCCTCGTCGCCGTGCCCGACGTCGACGAGTCGAGCCCGCTCCTGCCCTCACTGCTCACGCTCTCGGACGTGTACCTCACGGGGTACCACACCGCGCACATGGCGCGCGTGTCCCCGGGCCAGACCGTGGCGGTCGTCGGCGACGGCGCGGTCGGGCTGTCCGCCGTGCTCGCCGCACGCCAGATGGGCGCCGAGCGCATCATCCTCATGGGCCGTCACGAGGCCCGGACCGACCTGGGGCGCGAGTGGGGCGCGACCGACGTCGTCGCCGAGCGCGGCGCCGAGGGCGTGCAGCGGGTCCTCGACCTCACGGACGGCCTGGGCAGCCACGTCGTCGTGGAGGCCGTCGGGCACCTGCCCGCCTACGAGCAGTCCTACGGCGTCGTGCGCGCCGGAGGCGTGATCAGCCGCGTGGGCGTCCCGCAGTACGACGACGCCCCTGTCGGCTTCGCCTCGCTGTTCGGCCGCAACATCACGCTCACCGGCGGGCCTGACCCCGTCCGCGCCTACCTTGAGGACGCGATCCCGCAGGTGCTGAGCGGCGCGATCGACCCCGGCCGCGTTTTCGACAAGGCCGTCGCGCTCGACGACATCGCCGACGGCTACGCCGCGATGGACCGCCGCGAGTCCCTCAAGACGATCGTCACGTTCTGACCGGCGGGACGCTCGGACCGGGCGGGCGCGGCGTGGGGGTGCCGCCCGCCCGCGCCGCGCGCCGTCGTCCCGCACTACCGTGAAGGACGTGGAGGCCATGGACAACCGTTCCGAGGTGCGGGAGTTCCTCATGAGCCGTCGAGCGCGGGTGACGCCCGAGCAGGCGGGCATCGAGACGTACGGCGGCCGTCGACGCGTCGACGGGCTGCGCCGCGACGAGGTCGCCCGTCTCGCCGGGGTGAGCGTCGACTACCACACGCGACTCGAGCGCGGGAACCTGCGGGGCGTGTCCGACGCCGTGCTCGAGTCCGTCGCGCGGGCGCTCCTCCTCGACGCGGCCGAGCGGGAGCACCTGCTCGACCTCGCGCGCACCGCCAACCCCGTCGGCGCGCGCCCGCCGCGCGGCCACGGCGACACGCCGGTGCGCCCGGAGCTGCAGTACCTGCTCGACGCGATCACCACCGCGCCGGCGTTCATCCAGAACAACCGCATGGACCTCGTCGCCGCCAACGCGCTCGGGTCCGCGATGTACGCGCCCATGATCGCGGGCTCCGCGGGACCGGCGAACTTCTCGCGCCACATCTTCCTCGACCCCGCGTCCCACGACTTCTACCCCGACTGGGACCGGGCGGCCTGGACGAACGTCACGATCCTGCGCCGCGAGGCGGGCCGCAGCCCGCACGACAAGCGGCTCCAGGCCCTCGTCGGCGAGCTGTCGACGCGCAGCGAGCGGTTCCGCGAGTTGTGGGCGTCCCACGACGTGCGGCGGCACTACGCCGGGCAGAAGACGTTCCGGCACCCCGTCGTGGGGGACCTCGAGCTGCACTACCAGACGCTCGAGCTCCACGGCGACCCCGGGCTCGGCATGACCGTGTACACCGCGACGCCGGGCTCCCCGACGGAGGAGTCGCTGCGCCTGCTCGCGTCATGGGCGGCCACCGCGGCCTCGACCACCGCGACCTTCACCGCCTGAGAGGCACCCATGGACCTGGCCGACCTGCAGGCCGAGCTCGACGCCGGGCGGACGATCCCTGGCGGCTCGCCGCTGCACGCCGTCATGCACCGCACGAGCCAGGAGGCGCTGCGCATCGCCGGTGAGCTCAACGGCGCATACCGCTCGCCCGAACGGGTCCGCGAGCTCCTCGCGGAGCTGACGGGCAAGCCCGTGCACGAGTCCGTGAACCTCTTCCCGCCCTTCACCGCCGACTTCGGCAAGAACATCACCCTGGGGCGTGACGTGTTCGTCAACTCCGGCTGCCGGTTCCAGGACCAGGGCGGCATCGTCGTCGGGGACGGGTGCCTCATCGGGCACAACGCCGTCCTCACGACCCTCAACCACGACCTCGACCCGGCCCGCCGCGCCGACATGCACCCGGCGCGCGTCGTCCTCGGCCGCAACGTCTGGCTCGGGGCGAACGTGACCGTCCTCCCGGGCGTGACGATCGGGGACGACGCCGTCGTGGGGGCCGGTTCCGTCGTCACCCGGGACGTGCCGCCGCGCACGGTCGTCGTCGGCTCACCCGCTCGCGTCGTCCGCTCGCTCGACGCCTGAGGCCTCAGTCGCCCTCGAACCGCAGCTCTGACCCGAGCTCCCGACGACACCGTTCGGCGAGCACGACGACCGCGCCCAGGACGACGGCGTCAGGAGGGGACGAGCGGTCCATGAGGATGTGCAGCTCGTCGAGGAGCTGTTCCATCTCGGAGCCGCTGAGCACGACGTCACCGTACGGATCGACCCGCGCGAGCATCGGCAAGCCGCTCGCCGGGAGCAGCCGGGCCAGCACGTCACCGTCGTCGGGCGCCACGTCGACAGACGTCGTGGAACGACGCCGGGGACCCGTCCCCTGCTGAACGACCCTCGCGAGCGTCACGTCGACGCCCATGCGGCTCCTCCCTTCTCCGCGACGGGGACCACCGCCGCACGCTCTCGACGGAGCACACCGAGCACGAGCAGCACCTGGCCGACGACGTAGGTGAGCATGACCCAGAAGCCGTGCCCGGGCAGGTCGTACCACGGGGCGAAGGCGTTCAGCGCGATGAGCGCGTCGGACAGGAGGAAGACCGCACCACCGACCGCGGCGAGCCGGTCGACGCCCGTCGCGACCACGGCCATCGTCACGAGGCACACGCCGTAGACGACGACGGGGACGAGCGCCTCCCGGGCCTCCGGCGCGCCCGCGCCGGCGAGGGCGCGCCGCGGGGGGCCGTACGGCACGAGCGCGAGCGGGCGGCGCAGGACGGAGCCCGCGCGGTAGGGCCAGAACGCGATCGTGTACGTGATCTGGGCGCAGAGGAATAACCCGACCATGACCAGGAAGGCGGCGTCGCCGTCGGCGAGGTCGGGCGCGGTGTCGCCGAGCCACGAGAAGCCCAGCGCGACGAGCGTGAGCCGGACGAGCCGCGAGCGCCGGCCCGGGCCGTGGGCGGCGTGGCGCCGCGTGGCGAGCCAGAGGCAGCCCGCCAGGACCGGCATGAGGAACCACTGCGACGTGTCGGCGAGGGTCTCGGCACCGAGGAGGTGGGCGGCGAGGTGGACGAGGGTGAGCAGGGCGAGCACGCCCCACGCGACGATGATGGGCGAGGAGACTCCTTCGGTCGTGCACCGGCTTCCTTGCCGGCGGTGGCCGATCCTAGCGCCTGGGACCGGGGCGAATGACCTTGTGGGGCACCCCGGTGCGCGCGAGCATGGGGTGATGACCGAGCCCGTGCGGTGGACCCGCGCAGCCGTCTACCCGGACATGTGGGTGGACCCGGACGAGGACCCGCGCAACACCGACGGCGTGAGCCCGGACGGCGAGCTCGCGACGCTGCTCGACTACACGGCGAGCTACCGGACGACGCTGCTCATGAAGTGCGAGGGACTCGACCCCGAGCAGCTCGCACGGCGCTCCGTGCCGCCGTCGACGATGTCGTTGCTCGGCCTTGTCCGCCATCTCGCGGAGGTCGAGCGGGAGTGGCGCGGGTGGGTCTCCGACGACGACGGCGAGCCGGCGCTGTACGGGGGGCACGACGCGGACTTCGACGGCGCGGTCGCCGACCAGCGCGTGGTCGACGAGGCGTACGCGAACCTGGCGCGCGAGCAGGCCGCGACCGACGCGGTGCTGGCCCGGCACCCGGACCTCGGGGAGCGGCTCGGCGCGGACCGGGTCGCGGTCCGCGAGGTCCTGGTCCACCGGATCGAGGAGTACGCCCGGCACTGCGGGCACGCCGACCTCCTGCGCGAGCGGATCGACGGCAGGACGGGCCAGCAGGGCCTCAGCCGACGACGGCCCTGCCGCTCACGTCGTCGCGCGTCCCGCCGTCCCCGGTGTCGAGGTCGCGACGTCCGCGACGAGGACGCGCCCGTCGCGCACCTCGGCCGCGAAGACCGCCAGAGGCCTGCGGTCCTTGCCGCCGGCGTCGAGCACCTCGCCGGTGTCGACGTCCCAGACCTGCTTGAGCATCGGGGTGGTCACGGTGTCGACGTCGCGCTCCGTGCCGTCGTCGAGCGTGACGCGGTGCGTGCCGACGAGGCCGCGCGACATGACGTTGGCGCCGGAGTAGGGGTCCCGCTGCTGGACAGCGCGCACGGTGCCGTCGGCGAGCCGGAAGACGGCGATCTGGGTCCCGCCCAGGAGGGCCCCGACCCCGCGCTCGGGCTCGAGGTCGTCGAGCGCGCAGATGTCGACGAACGTGCTCATCGGGCGTCCTCCAGCTCGGCGCGGGCGGCGACGAGCGCGACGTCGCGCGCCGGGCGGGGCGCGGGGTCGGCGCCGGCGTCGGGCTCTGGGGCGGGGGGGCCCGGCCGGCGGTCGGGGGGGGGCGCGGGGG
>ERZ1464570.65-NODE-65-length-10117-cov-12.899225_pt1 | contig 10117 bp, 10 predicted proteins | sample MGYA00563957_ERZ1464570 | MGnify/ENA primary metagenome ERZ1464570 (study PRJEB39283, sample SAMN07833352) | human skin metagenome | isolation source: Scalp | host: Homo sapiens | place: India: Bengaluru | collected 2015-03-06 ... | reverse complement strand
CCGCCCGCGGCCGCGAGGGCCGTGCGCCGGCGCCCCTCCGCGCCGACCGGCCCGGCGACGCCCTCGCGCTGCGCCTCCTCGACGAGCGCGCCGAGGCCGCCGGGCGGCGCGCCCGTGAGGCGCGTCATCACCGCGTCGAGGCCCGACCGGCCGCCCGGGTCGACGAAGAGCTGCTGCAGGCGCCACGCGACGTCGTAGCCGGTCGTCCCGACCGTCGCCCAGTCGGGCGGCACCTGCTCCTCGCCCGCGAGGATCTTCTCGACGACGACCCACGCGCCGTCGGTGCGGTCCGCGAGGCGCTGGAGGTACTGCGCCGGGTCCGCGAGGCCGTCGGGGTGGTCGATGCGCAGGCCGTCGACGACCCCGGACGTGACGAGGTCGAGCACGAGCGCGTGCGTCGCGTCGAAGACCTCCTCGTCCTCGACCCGGACCGCGACGAGCGACCCGACGTCGAAGAACCGGCGGTAGTTGAGCTCCTCGTCGCCCACGCGCCAGTAGGCCAGCCGGTAGTGCTGGCGCTCGACGAGCTCCGCGAGCGGCAGGTCCTCCGTCCCGGCGCGCACCGGGAACACGTGGTCGTAGTAGCGCAGCACGCGCCGGGGCCCGGGCGTGCCCGGCGCCTCGACCTCGTCCAGCACGAGCTCGCCCGCCGCGAGCACGTCGCCGAGGCGCGCGCCGAGGACGGGCATGAGGACCGCGCCCTCGCCCGCCGACCAGTCGACGTCGAACCACCGGGCGTACGGGGAGTCGGAGCCCTCCTCCAGGACCGACCACAGCGCACGGTTGTGCCACGCGGGCGTGGGGACCGCCATGTGGTTCGGGACGACGTCGAGCACCATGCCCAGGCCCGCGTCGCGGGCCGCGGCCGCGAGCCGTCCGAGGCCCTCGCGCCCGCCGAGCTCGTCGCTGATCCGCGTGTGGTCGACGACGTCGTACCCGTGGGTCGACCCGGGCGCCGCCTGGAGCACCGGCGAGAGGTAGAGGTGCGTGACGCCGAGGGTCGCGAGGTACGGCACCTGGCGCGCGGCGTCGTCGAACGTGAGGTCGGGACCGAGCTGGAGCCGGTACGTCGAGACCGGGACGCGGGGCCGCGCGGCCGGCGCGCCGGCGGGGGAGACGGCGGTCATCGCAGCGGCGGGCGGGTCAGGACGATGACGCTGCGGCCCGTCACGGACACGGTCTCCCCGGGCTGCAGCACGTCGCCGACGTCGACCGTGCCGTCGGTGTCCAGCACGACGTCCCAGCTCTCCCCGTACGCCGCCGGCGGCACCGTGAAGTCCAGATCCTCGGAGTGCGCGTTGAGCAGCAGCAGGAACGAGTCGTCGACGATCGGCTCGCCGCGCCGGTCCTGCTCGGGGATCGCGTCGCCGTTGAGGAACACCATGACGGTGCGCGCGTAGGCGTGGTCCCAGTCCTGCTGGTCCATGCGCGAGCCGGTGATGTCGAGCCACTCGATGTCCGGGAGGTCGTCGGGGCCCTCGGGCGTGCCCGGCTCCGCGCCGTCCTGCCGGCCCACGAAGAACCGGCGCCGGTGCAGCACGGGGTGGTCGCGGCGCAGCCACACGACCCGGCGCGCGAAGTCGAGGAGCGCGGCCCGCTCGTCGTCGAGGCCCTCCTCGCCGCCCCAGTCCATCCAGGTGATCTCGTTGTCCTGGCAGTAGCCGTTGTTGTTGCCGCGCTGGGTGCGCGCGATCTCGTCGCCGTGCGCGAGCATGGGCACGCCCTGCGACAGCAGCAGCGTGGCGAGGAAGTTCCGGCGCTGGCGCGCCCGCAGCGACCGCACGTCGGGGTCGTCCGTCGGGCCCTCGACCCCGCAGTTCCAGGACCGGTTGTGGCTCTCGCCGTCGTTGTTGTCCTCGCCGTTCGCCTCGTTGTGCTTCTCGTTGTACGACACGAGGTCGTTGAGCGTGAAGCCGTCGTGCGCGGTGACGAAGTTGATCGACGCGATGGGCTTGCGCCCGCCGTGCTCGTAGAGGTCGGACGAGCCCGTGAGCCGGCTCGCGAGCTCGGGCAGCGTCGAGGGCTCGCCGCGCCAGAAGTCGCGCACCGTGTCGCGGTAGCGCCCGTTCCACTCCGTCCACAGGGGCGGGAAGCCGCCCACCTGGTAGCCGCCGTCGCCGAGGTCCCACGGCTCGGCGATGAGCTTGACCTGGGAGATGACCGGGTCCTGCTGCACGATGTCGAAGAACGCCGAGAGGCGGTCGACCTCGTGGAACTGGCGCGCGAGCGTGGCCGCGAGGTCGAAGCGGAACCCGTCCACGTGCATCTCGGTCACCCAGTACCGCAGCGAGTCCATGATGAGCTGGAGCACGTGCGGCGAGCGCATGAGCAGCGAGTTGCCCGTGCCGGTCGTGTCGAAGTAGTGCGCCTCGTCGCCGTCCACGAGCCGGTAGTAGGCCTTGTTGTCGATGCCGCGGAAGCTCAGCGTCGGGCCGAGGTGGTTGCCCTCCGCGGTGTGGTTGTAGACCACGTCGAGGATGACCTCGATGCCGGCCTCGTGCAGAGCCTTGACCATGGTCTTGAACTCCATGACCTGCTGCCCGCGCGTCCCGTAGGCCGCGTACCCGTTGTGGGGCGCGAAGAACCCGATGGTGTTGTAACCCCAGTAGTTCGACAGCCCCTTCTCGACGAGCGTGGGGTCGTTGACGAACTGGTGCACCGGCATGAGCTCGACCGCCGTGACGCCCAGCGTCACGAGGTGCTCGACGACGGCCGGGTGCGCCATGCCCGCGTAGGTGCCGCGCAGCTCGTCGGGGACGTCCGGGTGGAGCATCGTCATGCCCTTGACGTGCGCCTCGTAGATGACGCTGTCGTGGTAGTCCCGGTTCGGCGGGCGGTCGTGGCCCCAGTCGAAGAACGGGTTGATGACGACCGACATCATCGTGTGCCCGGCCGAGTCGTCGTCGTTGAGCGGGGGAGCGGGCGGGGGTGCGTCGTCCTCCTCGCCCTCGGCGGGCTCGACCGCCTGCGCGACCTCGTCCGCGTCGGCGAAACGGTAGGAGAACAGCGACTCGTCGCCGTCGATCTGCCCCTCGATCGCCTTCGCGTACGGGTCGAGCAGGAGCTTCGCCGGGTTGCAGCGGTGGCCGTTCGCGGGGTCGTAGGGACCGTGCACGCGGTAGCCGTAGCGCGTGCCGGGGCCCTTGCCCGGGAGGTAGACGTGCCAGACGTGCGCGTCGATCTCCTCGACGTCGACGCGGGTCTCGGTCCCGTCGTCGTCGAAGAGGCAGAGCTCGACGCGCTCGGCGATCTCGGAGAAGAGCGCGAAGTTGGTCCCCGTGCCGTCGTACGTGGCGCCGAGGGGGTAGGGGTGGCCTGGCCAGGTCTGCATGTCCCTGAGGATGTCACGGGGTCCTGTTCGCTGTCGTCGCAGGAGACCCCTCGGTGACGCGATCGGTCTCGACCGGGGTCTCCCGTCGCGATCAGCGCAGTAATAGTGTGCCAAGCGACGATCGCCCTGGTGGTCGCCCCGCCCGTGCGACGCACCGACCCGCCCGGAGGCGGACGGTCGTGCATCGCGGGGTCGGACCTGGTAGACCCGTGCCATGAGCACCCACGCACACCACCGCGACGACCTCAACCAGTCCGACATCGCGTCCGCCCGGCTGTCTCCGCGCCGCGAGGACGAGGGAGAGGGGTCCGGCGACGTGCTCACCGGGGGAGACGCGACGAAGGCCCCGCAGTCGCTCTCGGAGAACGAGCGCCGGCCCATCGACGGCGCGTCGTCGGGCACGTCCTGGGACGACCCGGACGAGCTCTAAGAACTTCGCGCCCGGCCCCTCAGTCGACGCGCGGCAGGCGGTCGGCGTCGACCGCGATGAGCCGTGGCATCCCCGCGGGGGCGACGGCGCTGAGGGCGAGGTAGCGCGCCTCGGCCCGGTGCAGGCGGATGTGCTCGTCGACGGTCCAGTCGGGACCGTTGGTGAGCGGCATGCCGCACGAGCAGTCGATGGTGACGCGCCCGGCGGCGTCCTCGCGGACCTGCCCGATCGTCACGTGCTCCGACCGCGCGTCCGCCTTGGCGCGGCGCATGGTCGCGCTCACAGGCTCGGGCCGGTGGGCCTGGGGCGGGGGCGAGGCGGGTGCGTCGGTCACGGGTTCCGAGCCTAGACGCCGCCGGGACCTCGTCGCACCCGTCCTGGCCGTGGCCTTCAGTGGGTGTGCGCGATCCCGAGCTCGTGCGCCCGCTCGTGCTCGCGCTCTGCGGCCTCGCGGGCGGCGATGCGCGCCCGGACCTCCTCGCGCCGCAGGGGCGGGACCGTCGTCGGCGGGTTGCGGCGTTCGGGCAGCTCGTCGAGCAGGCGCGCGACGATCGCGGTCACCTCGTCGACCGCGCGCTCGAACGGCTCCTCGGTCGCGGCGCTCGTGCGCTGGATGCCCGTGACCTTCCGGACGAACTGGCGCGCGGCCGCCTCGATCTCCTCGTCGGTCGCGGGCGGCTCGAGGCCCCGCAGGGTCGTGATGTTCCGGCACATGCCTCGACGCTACGTGCGTGTGAGGAGCGCCACAAGAGCGGCCGAGGTCAGGGAAGGCGAGCCATCACCGCGAGCTGCTCGCCCGCCTCCACCCGCACGTCCGCCACCCGCACCCCCGGCGGCAGGTCGGCCGCGAGGTCGACGTGGCGCCCCTCGACCTTCGCCAGCTCGCCGCGCGCCACCACGAGCAGCGCCGCGACGACGGGGTTGCGGCTCGACAGCTCGAGGTCGCGGACGGTGAGCACCATGCGCGCGTCGACCTCGGCGGTGCCGGTCGCGCGCACGCTCGCCGAGAGCAGTCCCTTGCGCACGCGGGCGAACGCCTGGAGCGACACCGTGCGTGGCCCCGTCGCGACGAGGTCGACGTCGAGCGAGGCCAGCGTGAGGCCGATGTTCTGCAGCTCGGTGGCGACGATCCTCCGGGCGGTGGCGAGGACCGCCTCGCGCGGGGCCGAGACGCGGACGTGCCCGCCGAGGGGCGCGGCGTCGTCGGGCTCGACGCCCTCGACGGCGAGCGACCCGTCGGCGCCCTCGACCCAGCGGAAGCGCAGCCCTTCGATCTCGGCCGTGACGTCCACGGGGACGTCGTCGACCAGGAGCGGGTGCGCGTCGACCCGGAGCCGGCGCACCACCGCGTCCTCGCGCGAGCGGACGTGCTCGACGTCGACCGTCGGGGAGGTGCTGCGCCCGGACGAGGAGGCGGGGCGGTCCGCCCCCACCCGGACCCGGACGCCCGTGAGGTCGACGTCGAGGCGAGAGACGTCCGCGCCCTCGAGGTCGGCGTCGAGCCGGACGGCTGCCGTGCCCTCGACCTCGGGGCCCAGGGCGTCGAGGACGGCCGGCCGCAGGCGTGCGAGCAGCTCGGGGGCGGTCGTGGGACGCGGGGCCGCGCCGAGCGGCAGGACGTCGTGGGCGGGGCGCTGGTCGGGCATGCGCCGAGAGTAGACGACGAAGGCCGCCCCGGCGTCGGGACGGCCTTCGAGTGGTGGGCGATACTGGGATCGAACCAGTGACCTCTTCCGTGTCAGGGAAGCGCGCTACCGCTGCGCCAATCGCCCGGGTGCTGCATACGAGGTGGAGATGGGATTCGAACCCACGTATACGGCTTTGCAGGCCGCTGCCTCGCCTCTCGGCCACTCCACCATTGAGACGCGTCCTCTCATGCTCCCGGGGGAGCGGGCCAGAGAGTGGGCCTCCGAGCGGATGACGGGACTCGAACCCGCGACCCTCACCTTGGCAAGGTGATGCTCTACCAACTGAGCCACATCCGCGCGGCCGGTCCGTCGGGGGCTCTCACGAACCCCGTGGTGATCGGCGCGAAGCACATACTAGCCGACTTCCGCCCGGACCCGTGCATCCGGTCCAGGTGATGGTCGGCGCGAGAGAGGCCGCTCCGGACGGTGCCGGGGCGGCCTCTCTCGTCGTGCTCGTGGGCGATACTGGGATCGAACCAGTGACCTCTTCCGTGTCAGGGAAGCGCGCTACCGCTGCGCCAATCGCCCGGGTGCTGCATACGAGGTGGAGATGGGATTCGAACCCACGTATACGGCTTTGCAGGCCGCTGCCTCGCCTCTCGGCCACTCCACCATTGAGACGCGTCCTCTCATGCTCCCGGGGGAGCGGGCCAGAGAGTGGGCCTCCGAGCGGATGACGGGACTCGAACCCGCGACCCTCACCTTGGCAAGGTGATGCTCTACCAACTGAGCCACATCCGCGCGGCCGGACCTTGGAGCTTCGGGGAGCGTTTCCCCCGGCACTCCGGCGTTCCGGCGCGTCCCAGACATTAGTCCACGTTCGCGTCCGGCGTCCAACCGGCCCCGCCGAGCCCGCGGTCGGTGCTCGGGGGCCGGGGGTCCGGGCGGAGGTGCGCCCTGGGTAGCGTGGTCCCGTGCCAGGACCTGGGAGAACACCCGCGCCGGGGTTCGCTCGCTTCGCCGGGCGCGCCGCGAGCGGCGTGCTCGAGTGCGTCGACCTCCGGCGCGAGCCGGAGCGTCTGGCCGACGACGGGCCGTGGTTCGTGGTCGCCGACTTCGACGGCCCTGCCCGCGGCGGCCGGGCGCGCGCGTGGCGGTTCGCCGAGCGGCTCGCCCCGTCGGACCTGGACGGCGCCACGCCCGCGGGAGCAGAGGCCGACCCGTGGCGCGGGCCCGACCCGTCCGCGTGGCGCAGCTCCCTGGACCGGGCCGGCTACGAGGCCGCCGTCGCGCCCGGGCGAGGCGAGGGGCGGGGGGGGGGGGGGGACGAGGCGAACGTGTTCCCCCTGCGCGCGGCCCCGAGCGGCGGGCCGGGTGGGGGAGGGGCCGACGCCCGGGCCCTCGCGCGTCGTCTCGCACGGGGCAACCCCGCTCCCTACGGGGGCGTGCTCCACGTGCCGGCGGGGTCCGGCGTCGACCCGGTGTGGGTCGTCAGCGCCTCCCCCGAGCTGTACCTCCGGGTCGCGGGGGGCACGGTGACGTCCGGACCCATCAAGGGCACCGCGCCCACCCCCGCGGGGCTCACGGCCAAGGACCGGGCCGAGAACGTCATGATCACCGACCTCGTGCGCAACGACCTCCAGCGCGTGTGCGACCCGGGGACCGTCGAGGTCACGGACCTCCTCGCGGTCGAGCAGCACCCGGGCCTCGTGCATCTCGTGAGCACGGTGACAGGACGCCTGCGCGCCGGGCTCGCCGGGTCGGCCGCGCTGTGGCCCGCGCTGCTCGAAACCACCTTCCCGCCGGCGTCGGTCTCCGGGGCGCCCAAGTCGTCCGCGCTGCGGATCATCGACGCGCTGGAGCCCGTGCCGCGCGGCCCCTACTGCGGCGCGATCGGCTGGGTCGACGGCGACGAGGCCGTGCTCGCCGTCGGGATCCGCACCTTCTGGTGGTCCGACGGCGTGCTGCGCTTCGGCACGGGCGCCGGGATCACCTGGGGGAGCGACCCTGCGCGCGAGTGGGAGGAGACCGAGCTCAAGGCGCGCCGCCTCGTCGGCCTCGCCTCGGGCACACTGGAGCCATGAGCACCCCTGCCGCCACGACACCGACGTCCGCGAGCACGACCGAGAACCTCGTGATCTGGGCCGACGGGCGCCTCGTGGCGCCCGGCGAGGTCGCGCTCAGCGCGGTCGACCACGGCGTGACCGTCGGGGACGGCGTGTTCGAGACGTGCGCCGTGTTCGACGGCCGCGCCTTCGCGCTCACGCGCCACCTGCGCCGGCTCGCGCGGTCCGCCGCCGGGCTCGGCCTCGACGCGCCGGACGAGCGCCGCGTGCTCGACGGCGTCGAAGCGGTGCTCGCCGAGGCGGACGCGCGCACGCGTGCCGGCGCCGGGCCGGTGGGCCGGCTGCGCATCACGGTGACGGCCGGCGTCGGGCCGCTCGGGTCCGGGCGCACCCCCGGCGAGCAGACCGTCGTCGTCGCGGTCGGCCCGGCGGTCATCCGTCCCTCCGGCCGCGCGGTGCGGTCGCCCTGGACCCGGAACGAGCGCTCCGCCGTCGCCGGGCTCAAGACGACGTCGTACGCGGAGAACGTCGTGGCGCTCGCCGACGCCGTCGGCAAGGGCGGCGACGAGGCGCTCCTCGCCAACACGGCCGGCGACCTGTGCGAGGGCACCGGGGCGAACGTCTTCGTCGAGCGCGGGGGCGAGCTCGTCACCCCGCCCCTGTCCTCCGGCTGCCTCGCGGGCATCACGCGCGAGCTGCTGCTCGAGTGGGCGGCGGAGGACGGCCTGCCCGCGCGCGAGGCGCGTCCCGGCGAGCTCCCGTTCGCCGTGCTCGACGAGGTGACCGCGGGGGAGTCGGCGCTGCTGCTCACCGGCTCCGTGCGCAACGTCCAGCCGGTGACCTGGCTCGACGGCGCGGACGTGGCCGCGGGGGAGCTCTCCGTGGCGGCGCGGGACCTGTTCGAGCGGCGTCGTCGCGAGCGTCTCGACCCGTGAGGGCGGCCGGTTTTTCGATCCGGTCCGTTTCAGGCTAGTATCGACCACGCACTCGGGCGATTGGCGCAGTGGTAGCGCGCTTCGTTCACACCGAAGAGGTCACTGGTTCGAACCCAGTATCGCCCACCGAGCAGAGGCCGTCCCCGCAGCCGCGGAGGCGGCCTCTTTCGTGTCCCGGGGGCACTGGCGGCGCGGGGATGCGCGTCCGATACCCGGCGTCCGGGGTCACCGGTCGTGGCGGTGCGGTCGTCTCCCCGACGCCGGCCCGACGGCGCCGGTCCTGTGCGCGTGCCGACGTCCTGCCCGCCCGCCGGGCGGTTCACCGCGCGTCCGGGCTGCTCCTCCGTGCCGGACGGGTTCGTCGTGCCACCCAGCGGCGGCGTCCCCCGGGAGACCGAGGTCGCCCGTCGTCCGCGTCCGACACGCGCCGTCTTGGCCCACGTGTCCCGGCCGAGCGCGATGCGGAAGAGCGCGCGCCACGTGGCGACGTAGGTGACGAGGTTGAGGACGTAGGCGCCCTGGTGGGCCCAGTACGAGCGCAGGAGCCCGTAGTTGTCGGACCGCCGGGAGTAGACCCACGCGCCCCAGAGGAAGGGGACGAACGCGAGGGTGTAGGCCGCGATCACCGCGCCGACGGCGGCGAGCGGGCCGTGCTGCACGCCGACCTCGACGACGGCGTAGCCGGCGAGCACGAGGAGCGCGGGGGCGAGCACGGACCACGGCAGGGCGAGCAGCCACGGCTGCCACAGGTACAGCAGGAGCTCGAGCGCGGTGCTCTGCCGGACCTGCCGCGACCGGAACACCTCGCCGCTGCGGCCCGTGCACAGCATGTGGCCCTGCGCCCAGCGGGTGCGTTGCCGCACCAGCGCGCGGACGGTCTCGGGGCCTTCCTGCTCGACGTGGGCGAGCGACGTCATCCGCATGTCCCACCCGCGCACGGTGAGGGAGATCATGAGGTCGAGGTCCTCGGTGAGCGAGTCGGACCAGGCCGGCCCGTCGACGGAGTCGAGCGCGGCGAGGCGGGCGAACTGGCCGTTCCCGCCGAGGCTCACCGACCGGGACTGGTTGCGACCCATCTGCGCGACGGCCGACGTCCCCCAGAAGCCGATGTCCTGGACCCGGGTGAGGAAGTGCTGGCGGTTGCGGATGCGGACCTGGAGCTGGACGCCGCCGACGGCGTCGTCGTCGAACAGGCGGCCGACCAGGTCGGTGGTGCCGGGGGAGAGCTGACCGGCCGCGGCCAGCACGCCGCCGGGCGCCCGGGGCGGGGCGGGCCCCCGGCGGGCGACCTCTCTCCGCACGACGTCGAGGGCGGCGTTGAGCGCCGCTCCCTTGCCGACGCGGGCGTCGGGCAGCCGACGGCGCAGCACGACGACGCGGTCCGACTCGCGCGCGACGGCGTCGGCGATCTCGGCGGTGCGGTCGGTGGACGCGTCGTCGATCACCACGACCACCGAGCTGTCGTCCTGGGCCAGCAGCGCGCGTGGTGGCCTCGACCACGAGCTCCTCGTCGCGGCAGGGCACCAGGACGAAGAGGTCGTGCCGCGGCCGGTCGGGGTCGTCGTGGGTCGCGCGGACGTGCGCGCGCTCGCGTCGGGTGAGCGCGGCTCCGGCGATCTGGACCCACAGGAAGTAGACGAGCCCGTAGCCCGCGACGCGCAGGGCGAGCCCCTCCGCCGGGTCGCGCCGCGCGGGGCCGCGCAGCCGGCTCCGGGGACGCCCCGGGG
>ERZ1464570.63-NODE-63-length-10324-cov-11.921317_pt1 | contig 10324 bp, 6 predicted proteins | sample MGYA00563957_ERZ1464570 | MGnify/ENA primary metagenome ERZ1464570 (study PRJEB39283, sample SAMN07833352) | human skin metagenome | isolation source: Scalp | host: Homo sapiens | place: India: Bengaluru | collected 2015-03-06 ... | reverse complement strand
CGCGCGGCCCGGCCGGCGCCGCCGGCCGAGCGGGAAGCCGGACGTCAGCCGAGGTCGAGGCGGCGCAGGATCGCGCCCTCGCGCAGCGCCCACGGGCAGATCTCGACCTCGTCCACGCCGAGCGCGCGCATCGTCTCGACCGCGACCACCCCGCCCGCGACGATCTGGAACGTGCGCTCCGGCGTGATGCCCGGCAGCGCGGTGCGGCCCTCTGCCTTGATGCGCGCGAGCCGTGGCACCCAGTCCGCGAGCTGCGCGCGACGCATCCGCCACCGGTCGTCGGGGCCGACGGCCTCCGTCTGCATGCCCGCGAGCCGCGCGAGCGAGCGGAACGTCTTGGACGTCGCGACGACGTGGTCCGGCTGCGGGAGCCGGGCGAACCGCGCGACGGCGGGCGCGAGCGTCGCGCGCACGTGCTCGCGCAGCGCCTCGACGTGCTCGGGCGCGGGCGGGTCGTCGGGCAGGAAGGCCATGGTCGTGCGGCCGGCGCCGAGCGGGAGGGACACGGCGAGGTCGGGCTCCTCGTCGACGCCCGACGCGATCTCGAGCGACCCGCCCCCGATGTCGAGGACGAGCAGCCGCCCCGCGGCCCAGCCGTGCCAGCGGCGCGCGGCGAGGAACGTCAGGCGCGACTCGTCCTCGCCGGAGAGCACGTGGACCGGCTGCCCGACGCGCTCGCCGATCGCCGCGAGCACCTCGGGCCCGTTGGTCGCCTCCCGCAGCGCCGACGTCGCCATGGGCAGCATCTCGTCGACGGCCGACTCGCGCGCGAGCGCCATCGCGTCGTCGACGGCGGCGAGCATCGCCGCGACACCCTCCGGGGACAGCGACCCGTCGGGCCGGAGGTAGCGCATGATGCGCACGACCGTGCGCGCCCCCGCGGCCTGCACGGGACGCGCCGCGTACGCGGCGTCGACGACGGCGAGGTGCACGGTGTCCCCCCCCCGCCCGCGCCCGCCCCGCGGCGTGGGCCCCCCGCGGCGCGCCCCCCGGCGCGGCGCGGCCCGCCGGCGGGCGGGCTGCCCGACGACGGCCCTCGACCGGTGCGCGGCGCGCACCCGCGGCGACCTGCCGGTCAGTCGCAGGCCAGCGCGTCGTACGCCGCGTCGACCGTCGACGTCGTGCCGTCCGCGGCGACCACGGTGACGGTCGCCGTCCCGGCCTCGACGGACGTCGTGCGCGTCGTGAACGACTGGTAGGCGCTCCTGCCCGGCTGCACGTGCCGGACCGTCCGCTCGCCGAACGGCGTCGTGAGAGTCACGTCCACCGGCGCGTCGGCCGTGCTGGTCGCGCGGACCGCGACGAACGCCCGGCCGCCGAGGCAGCGCGCGCTCGCCTCGACCTCGACCGGCGCGGGCGGGGCGACGGCGGAGACCGACGGGATGCGGTCGGCCGCGCCGGTGCCCCACGTGAGGCCCGCGCTCGTGCCGGACAGGTCGAAGTCGAGCGTGCCGCCGTCCTGCAGCGCCGCGACGTCGAGCCACGCGGCGGTGTGCGCGACGCCGTCGACCTCCAGGCCGGCGACGTAGCTCGGGAGCTTCTCGTTCGCGCCCGCCGCGTCGATGCGCAGCGTCGCCCCGGCGTCGGTCGTGAGCGTCGCGGCCTGCACCTTCGGCGCGTTGAGCGCGAGGATCCCCGAGCCCGGCATGACGGGCTCGAACCCGAGCGACGCCATGACGTACCAGGCGGCGAGCGTGCCGAGGTCGTCGTTCCCGACGCCGCCGCCCGGGGTGTCCGGGAAGCGGTTGAGGTTCGCGGCGAGGACGTCGTTCGTCTTCCACGGCTGGCCCACGTAGCCGTAGAGCCACGCGTTCATGATCGTCGGCTCGTTGCCCGGGTTGTAGCGGATGGTCGTGTAGTACGAGCTGCCGCCCTTGGCCCACGTGCTCGGCGAGACGCCGGGGTTCGCGGCGAGCGCCGGCTGGTCGAAGTAGTAGTCGAGACGCTCGACGAAGCCGTCCTCGCCGCCCATGACCTCCTGGAGGCCCGTGACGTCCTGCGGCACCATCCACTGGTACTGCCACGGCACGCCCTCGTGGAAGCCGGAGCGCGTGACGTCCGTCAGCTCGGGCAGCGTGACGAACTCGCCCGTCGGGCGCTTCGCGTTGACCATGCCCTGGAAGCCACCCGAGAGCTCGACGTCCGGGTTCCAGAGGTTGCGCCAGTTGCGACCCTTGTCGAGGAACGCCTGGCCGCCCTCGCGACCCGTGCGCTCGGCCGCAGCGCCGAGGCTCGCGTCGGCGAGCGCGAGCTCGAGCGTCGCCGAGCCGCCGTGGCGGTACTCCTCGAACTGGCCGCCGAGGCCGCCCTCGTTCTCGGGGTAGAACGGCACGTGGCCGTGCTCGGCGTAGAACTCGGTGCTGCGCCGCCCGACGGACGCGACGTCGTCCGGCGGGGTCGTCGTGGCGTTCTCGACGAGGTAGTCCCACAGCTCGTCCGCGATGTCGTCGGGGACGGTGCCGAGCGCGAAGTTCTCCGCGAGCCACGGCGTGACGGGGTCGCCCGCCATGATGTTGGTCTCCAGTGCACCGAGGGACCAGCGCGGCAGCCAGCCGCCCTCGACGCGGTGCTGGTACATCGAGCGCACGATGTCCTGCGCGCGCTCGGGCAGCAGGAGGGCGTGCAGCGTCGCCTGCGTGCGGTACGTGTCCCAGAGCGAGAAGTTCTGGTAGTAGTCCCAGCCGTCGGCCTGGTGGACCTCGAGGTCCATGCCGCGGTACCGGCCGTCGACGTCGCTGCCGATCGTCGGGGACAGCAGCGTCTTGTAGAGCTGGGTGTAGAAGATCCGGCGCTGGTCGGGCGACGCGTCGATCGCGGCACGGCCCAGCTCCGCGTTCCACGCGTCGCGGGCCTCCTCACGCACGGTGTCGAACGCGACCTGCCCGCCCTCGTCGGTGGCCTCGGCCTCGCGGTTGGCGCGCGCGCCGTCGACGCTCACGAAGGACACGCCCACGCTCACCTCGACGTCGCGGTCGGTCGTGGTGTCGAACACCGCGACGGCGCCGTTGTTGCCGCCCGCGACCTCGCTCGTCGTGGAGCCCGCGACGTAGCGCGCATCGGTCCCCCACGTGCCGCTCGACGCGACCGGGCGGTCGAACGTCGCGCTGAAGAAGTACCGCTGCTTGTCCGGCGTGCCGCCGCAGAAGCCGCCGTTGTCGACCCAGCCCTCGAGCGTGCGGTCGTCGACCCACGTCACCGAGCTCGCGCCGGCGTCGCGCAGGGTCTGGCCCACGTTGAACGACAGGTGCGACGTCGTCGAGGCGGGGAACGTGTAGCGGTGCGCGCCGACGCGCGTGGTCGCGGTGAGCTCGGCGTGCACGTCGTTCGCGAGGGTCACCTCGTAGAACCCGGCCGACGCGCGCTCGGTGCTCTTCTGGTCCTTGATGGCGATGAAGGAGCGCGACGTGCGCGGGGTCGCGCTCGTGTCCGGCGTGACGAGCAGCTCGCCCGCCGCGGGGCAGCCCGCGCTGTTCACGTGCCGGTGGCTGAAGCCCCACACGCGCCCCGCGTTCGTGCTGTACGACGTCGAGGCGTAGGAGTTCGTGTTGTCCGGGCTGAGCTGGACCATGCCGAACGGCACGGTCGCGCCCGGGTAGGCGTTGCCCTCGCTCTCGGTGCCGACGAACGGGTTGACCTCGAGCGTGAGGTCGTCGCGAGCGGCGGCGGTGACGGTGCCCTCGTCGGCGGGGGCGGCGCCCGCGGCGGCGGGCAGCAGCGTGCCCGGCGCGACGGCGAGCGCGAGCCCTGCGGCGAGCAGGGCGAGTCGTGGTCGTCTCATGCCATGTCCTCTTCGACGTGCGACCGGGCGTCGTCGCCCGGGGCGCCCCGGGGCCGTCGGTCAGGTGCCGCCCGGGCCGCTCGTGGCGGGGCGACGGTGCTCCTGGTCGACGACGGGCGTCCGTCGGCCACCCTCTCCCGGCTATGACTGCGCTGTCAATCGCGTGCCCGAGGCAGCGGGTCCGTCGAGCGGACGGGGGTCAGCGCGCGCCGGCGGCCTCGTGGACGAGCGCCTGGGCGTCCGCGACGACCGCGCGCTCCTCGGCCTGCGCAGCCGCGACGGCCGCCGCCCGGCCCGCGACGCGCGCGCGGTGCAGGTCGGCGCGCACGCGGCGCCGCACGCCGCGCGCGATCGCGTCGGCCTCGTCCGGCTCGACCGGGTCGCCGTCCGCCTCGCGCAGCGCGACGACGTCGGCCACCTCGAGCGCGACGCGCCGCTCGGCGTCGGCCAGCAGGGCGACCACGGCGGTGTCCGCCGCCCGCCCGAGGCGCGTCTCCTCGAACGCCCGCGTCGCCTCGTCGACGATCGTGCGCGCCTGCGTCACGAGCTCGGACGCGATCGACGGCGAGTGCGCCGCGAGCGTCGCGAGGTCGTACAGGAGCACGCCCTCGACGTCGGCCACGCGCGGGTCGACGTCGCGGTGCAGCGCGAGGTCGAGCACGACCGTGGGGCGCGCGACGGGCTCCTCGCCCGCTCGCACCGCAGCCCGCTCGCGCGCGCGCACCACCGCGGCGGCGTCGAGCACGTGCTCGATCGCCTGCTCGCGCCGCTCGGCGCCCGGGCGCGCGGCGGCCGCCCGCCCGCGCGCGCCGCTGCACGACACCACGAGGTCCGCGTCCTCGAGTGCCGCGACGAGGTCCGTCACGGCCTCCACGCCGCGCGCGGCGGCGAACTCCTCGGCGCGGCCGGACTGCGAGTAGACCCGCACGTCGTCGCACCCGAGCGCCCGCAGCGCGGCGAGGCTCGCGCCCGCGTACGACCCGGTGCCGATGAGGACGGCGCGGACCTGCGGCCACGGCGGCAGCTCGGCGGCGGCGAGGTCGAGCCCGAGCGCGACGACGGAGCGACCGGCCCCGCCGAGCGTCGTCTGCGTGCTGACCTTCTTGGAGGTGCGCGACGCCGTCTGGAAGAGGAGCTCGAGCGTCGAGGACGTGACGCCGTCGGCGTGCGCGGTCTCCAGCGCCCGCTTCACCTGGCCGGCGATCTCGCGCTCTCCCACGACCATCGAGTCCAGGCCCGACGCGACGGCGAACAGGTGCTCGGCGACCTCGGTCCCGGCGCGCGTGCGGAACGACGCGAGCGCCTCGGCCACCTCCACGCCCGACGCCTCGGCGACCATGCGTGCGACGTGCTCGGTCGCGTGCTGCACGCCGGTGCCGTCGAGGGGGGCGTCCACGTCGAGGTACAGCTCGAACCGGTTGCACGTCGCGAGGACGACCGCACCGGTGATCACGTCGCACGCCGCGACCGCGGAGCCGCCGATCGAGTGGGCCCCGGTGGAGAGTCGTTCCAGGGCGTCGAGGTCCAGCTCGTGGTGGCTGGCCGTGAGGGAGAGAAGAGCCACAGTGCCTCCGATTTAATCATTCCCCCGGGAGAGAGGCAGAATCGGTAGCTGTGATTCCTGTCGCCCTTTCCCCGGGCCATCCCCTGACCGACGGCCGCACGGACCGTTCCCCGCTCGTGCAGGCCCTGCGCGCGGGCACGACCGGAAAGCGCCCGGAAATCACACCCGTGTGGTTCATGCGCCAGGCCGGCCGCTCGCTGCCGGAGTACCGCGCCGCGCGCGAGGGCGTGAGCATGCTCGACTCGTGCCTGCGCCCCGACCTCGCGTCCGAGATCACGCTCCAGCCGGTGCGCCGGCACCGCGTGGACGCGGGCATCTTCTTCTCGGACATCGTGGTCCCGCTGCGGCTCGCGGGCGTCGAGGTGGAGATCGCGCCGGGCGTCGGCCCCGTCATGGGCCAGGCGTACCGCACGCCCGACGACGTCGCCCGGCTCGTGGAGAGCGAGCTCACCGAGGACGCGCTCGCCCCGATCCGCGAGGCCGTCGCGCTGACGGTCGACGCGCTCGGCACGACGCCCCTCATCGGGTTCGCCGGGGCGCCGTTCACCCTCGCCGCCTACCTCGTGGAGGGCCGGCCGTCGCGCGACCACCTCGCGGCGCGCGCCCTGCTGCGCGGCGACCCGGAGACGTGGCAGCGCCTCGTCGACTGGGCGGCCGACCTCACCGGCACGTTCCTGCGGACGCAGGTCGCGGCGGGCGCGAGCGCGGCACAGCTCTTCGACTCGTGGGCCGGCTCGCTCTCGCTCGCGGACTACGCGGCCGGCGCCGCCCCGGCGAGCACGCGGGCGCTCACCCACGTCGCGGACCTCGGCGTGCCCGTCGTCCACTTCGGCACGGGCACGGGCCACCTGCTCCCCGCGATGCGTGACGCCGTGACCGCGGCCGGGGTGCAGGACGTCGCCGTGGGCGTCGACTACCGCACGCCGCTCGACGACGCCGCCCGGCTCCTCGCCAAGGGCCACGCCCCCGTGCCGGTGCAGGGCAACATCGACCCCGCGCTGCTCGCCGCGCCGTGGGACGTGCTCGAGGCGCACGTCCGGGACGTCGTGCGCCGCGGGCGCACGGCCCCGGGGCACGTGGTCAACCTCGGCCACGGCGTCCCGCCGGACACCGACCCCGACGTGCTGACGCGCGTCGTCGCGCTCGTCCACGCGCTCGCGGACGACGCTCCCGACGCCGCCACCGAGGAGGCGACCCGACGGTGAGCACCGAGCCGACGACGCCCCGTCCGCCCGCACCCCCCGCACCGGAGGGGGTCGAGACCGCGGACGCGGTCGTCGTCGGCGCGGGCGTCGCCGGGCTCACCGCCGCGCGGACCCTGCGCGCGCAGGGGCTGCGCGTCGTCGTGCTGGACGCCGCCGAGGTGCCCGGCGGGCCGGTCCGCGGCGGGGAGCTGCCCGGCCTCGACGGCGTGCGCGTCGACCTCGGGGCCGAGTCGTTCGCGGCCCGCGGTACGGCCGTCGGCGACCTCGTGCACGAGCTGGGGCTGGACGTCGTCGAGCCGTCGGGCGCGGGCGCGTGGGGCTACGCCGCCGGGCACGCCTACCCCCTGCCGCGCGCGGGCGTCCTCGGCATCCCCGCGGACCCGTGGTCGCGCGACGTGCGCCGCGCCGTCGGCCTCGGCGGGTCGCTGCGCGCGAGCCTCGACCGGGTGCTGCCCCGCAGGTTCACCGACCTGCGGACGCTCGAGACGTTCACGCGGTCCCGCATGGGGGCGCGCGTGACCGAGCGGCTCGTCGCGCCGGTCGCCTCCGGCGTGCACTCCGCCCCGCTCGACCGGCTGGACGTCGCGGCGGTCGCGCCCGGGCTGCGCGAGGCGTTCGAGCGCGAGGGGTCGCTCGCGCGCGCCGTCGCGTCGATGCGCGCCCTCGCCCCCGCCGGGTCGGCCGTGCGCGGCATCGACGGCGGGATGCACCGGCTCGTCGAGGGGCTCGTCGCGGGGACCGACGTCCGGCTGCGCCACGAGGTCACGGGGATCTCGCGCACCGCGGCCCCGGACGGCGGCCCCGGAACCTGGCTCGTGCGCGCCGAGACCCCGAGCGGCCCGGTCGACCTCGCCGCGCCGCGCCTCGTCGTGACGACCCCGGCGCTCGTCGACGCGCTCGGCCCGCTCGTCGGGACGGCGGCCGACCTCCTGCCGGACCCGGAGCCCGGCGCGGACGTGCGGCTCGTGACGCTCCTGCTGCGCGCGCCCGAGCTCGACGACGCCCCGCGCGGGACCGGCCTGCTCGTCGCTCCGCCGCACCGCGACGCCGGGCGCGCGGCGCCGCCGTCGGACGTCGAGGCCAAGGCGCTCACGCACTCGACCGCCAAGTGGCCCTGGCTGCGCGACCGCGTCCGCGCCGCCGCCGGCCCGGGGCACCACGTGGTGCGCCTCAGCTACGGGCGCATCGGCGCGACGACGGAGCCCGACCTCGACCGCGTCGTCGCGGACGCGTCGCGCCTCTTCGGCGTCGACCTGCACGGACGCGTCCTCGGCCACGTCGTGACCCGGTGGAACGGCGCGCTGCCCCCGCCCACGCCCGCGTTCCGGCGCGAGGTCGCGGCGTTCGTCGCGCGCGTGGACGCCGTGCCCGGGCTGGCCGTGACCGGCGGCTGGATCGCCGGGACGGGGCTCGCGTCGATCGTCGGCCACGCCCAGGAATGCACGCGCGACCTCGCGTCCACGGAGTGAGGGAATCCTTACCGGATTGCACGCCGGAATAGTCCCGAGAATTCCGCGCGAAATGACCTGACACATTGTCCGTAACTTCCTGACCGGGCGTCAGGACCACGTCACTCCCCGCATCATTCCCGCGCTGTGACGTGCACATTTTCGTGGAATGCCGAAGTGGGGAGAGACTGGTTCCGTGAGTCCTGCAGGTACGACGCCCCTCCGCGTGGGCACGCGCGGCAGCGCCCTCGCGACGACCCAGACCGGCCACGTCGCCCGCCGCCTCGAAGAGCTGACCGGCCGCGACGTCGAGATCGTGCGCATCCGCACCGACGGTGACGTGCTCACCGGATCGCTCGCCCAGATGGGCGGGACGGGCGTCTTCGTGACCGCGCTCCGTGAGGCGCTGCTCGACGGCCGGTGCGACGTCGCGGTGCACTCCCTCAAGGACCTCCCGACCGAGCCCGCGCCGGGGCTCACCGTCGTCACGCCCGAGCGCGAGAACCCGCGCGACGTCCTGTGCGCGCGCGGCGGCCTGACCATCACGACGCTCCGGCGCGGCGCGCGCGTCGGTACCGGCTCGCCGCGGCGCGCCGCGCAGCTCCGGTCCGTCCGCCCCGACCTCGACGTCGTCGACATCCGCGGCAACGTCGACACGCGCCTCGCCCGGGCGCTCGGCGAGGAGGCGGACCTCGACGCCGTCGTGCTCGCGTACGCGGGGCTCGCCCGCCGCGGCCGGCGCGCGGCCGGGGCCGAGGTGATCGACACCGCGATCATGGCGCCCGCCGCCGGGCAGGGCGCGCTCGCCGTCGAGGTGCGCACGTCGTCCCTCGACGACCCGGTCCTCGCCCGCGCCCTGCACGACCTCGACCACGAGCCCACGCGCCTCGCCGTGCTCGCCGAGCGCGCGCTCCTCGGCCGGCTCGAGGCCGGGTGCGCGGCCCCCGTCGGCGCGCACGCCGTCGTGGAGGACGGCGACGTGGCCCTGACGGCCGTCGTCGCGCGGGTCGACGGCGCCGAGCAGCTCACGCACTCCGCGCGCGCCGCGCTCCCCCCGAGCACCGGGTCGCTGGCCGCCGCCGCGACCGCCCGGGACGACGTCGCGCGCGGGCTGGGCGCCCGCGTCGCCGACGCGCTCCTCGCCGACGGCGCCGCGCGCCTCGCGCCGCTGCGCGAGACCGGGGCGGGCACCCCTGTCCTCGACGCCCCGGCCGCGGAGGCGCCGGCGACCGACCGCGCCGTGGAGGCTGCCCGCGAGCAGCTCCGCGACGGCGGCTGCCGCGGCGCGGCGGAATGAGCCCCGGACCGCTGCGCGACCCGTCGCGGGGACCCGCGCCCGTGGTGCCCCCGCTCCCGGCGCGCGGCGCGGCGGGCGGCGGGCCCGCTGTCGCCGCCGGGAAGAGGGTGGGCGCCGTGGCCGCGGGGGGGCCGGGGGACGACCCGGGCGCGGCCCGCCGGGCCGCCGCGGGCGGGGGTCGGACCGTCCTGGTCCCGCGTGCGCCCGAGCGCGCCGCGGGCCTCGCGGCGACGCTCCGCGGCGCGGGCGCCCACGTCCTCGTGAGCCCGGCGATCGAGCGCGCGCCCGTCGAGGACACCGCGCCCGTCGACGGCGCCCTCGCCCGCCTGCTCCACGGCGACTTCGCGTGGGTCGTCGTGACGAGCGTCAACGCGATCGACGAACTCCTCGCGAGCGCCGCCCGCCAGGGCGTCGACCTCGGCGACGCCGCGCGCCGGGCCCGCTGGGCCGCCGTCGGGCCCGCGACGCGCCGCGCCCTGGAGGCGGTCGGCGTCACCGTCGAGCTCGAGCCCGACGAGAACTCCGCCCGCGGCCTCGTCGCCGCGTTCGCCGCCCTCCCCCCGTCGGACCAGACCTCTACCTCGGCCGACCAGGCCTCTACCTCGGGGGACCACGGCTCTACCTCGGGGAACCAGGCCTCTACCTCGCGAGGTAGAGGTGTGGTCCTGCTGCCACAGGGGGACCTCGCCGCGCCGACGATGCACGACGGCCTGCACGACCTCGGGTACGTCCCGCACGTCGTCACCGTCTACCGCACCGTCACGCACACGCTCGCGCCGGACGTCGTCGCGGCGTGGCGCGCGGGCGCGGTGGACGCCGTCGTGCTCACCTCGGGGAGCGTCGCGCGCGAGGTCGCGCGGCAGCTCGGCCCGCGCGACGACGTCGTGGGCGTCGCGATCGGCGACCCGACCGCCCGGGCCGCGCGCGACGTCGGGCTGCGGCTCGATGCCGTCGCGGAGCGCCCGCCCGCCGCCGCGCTGGCCGCCGCGCTCGGCGGCGCGCGCGCCGCGCGGCGCGCGGCCGGCGGCGCGG
>ERZ1464570.61-NODE-61-length-10345-cov-13.115743_pt1 | contig 10345 bp, 10 predicted proteins | sample MGYA00563957_ERZ1464570 | MGnify/ENA primary metagenome ERZ1464570 (study PRJEB39283, sample SAMN07833352) | human skin metagenome | isolation source: Scalp | host: Homo sapiens | place: India: Bengaluru | collected 2015-03-06 ... | reverse complement strand
CCGCCCCCGCGGCCGGGCTGCGGCGGCAGTCCCGCCGCCGGCCCCGCGACCGGCGCCCGATGCGCACGTACGGCGCGGCTGCGGCCGGGCTCGGGACGGTCGTGCTCGCGCTCGACCCGGCGCTCGCGGCCTGGGCGCCCGCGTTCGTGCCGTTCCTCGCGCTCGGGCTGTGGGCGTCGGCGCGGCGCACCGAGCGGTCCGTCGCCGCGGGCGGCGCCCTGACGGTCGCGGCAGCGCTCATGACGGTCGTCGCGTACGCCGCGTGCCGGCCCGCGGGTGCGTCCGTGCTCGCCGTCCCGGCCGTCGTCTGGCTGGTCGCCGCGCTGCTCCTCGCGTACCTGTTCGGCACGGTGCTCTACGTCAAGACGATGATCCGCGAGCGCGGCGTGCGGTCGTACGTCGTCGCCTCGGTCGCGTACCACGCGGCGGTCACCCTCGCGGCGGGCGTCGTCGCCGTCGTGCACGACCCCACGTGGTGGTGGGCGACGGCGTTCCTCGCCGCCGCGACCGCCCGGGCGGCGGTGCTGCCGGGCCGACGGCTGAGCCCGCGGGCCGTCGGGACCGGGGAGATCGTCGCGACGGTGCTGCTGCTCGTCGTCGCGCTCGTCGTGCGGTAGGTCCGCTGTTCGGCAGGTCGTGCGGGGTTCGGCACCTCGTGCTGCCGAACGCGGACCGTGGGTGCCGAACGGTCGGAGGTGCCAGGTGGTTCACTGGCGCGATGGACGACGACGCGCCCCTCACCCTGCCCGCGCTCGGCGAGCGCGTCGAGGCGGTGTCGGCGCTGTACGCGCGCAAGTTCGGCGTCGACCGCGACCCGGACTGGTTCATGCTCAAGCTCACCGAGGAGGTCGGCGAGCTGACCCAGGCGTTCCTCGCCGCGACGGGGCGCACCCGCCCGCGCGGACGTGCGGGGACGCCCGGGCCCGACGGCGGAGCCTCGCCGCTCGCGGACGAGGTCGCCGACGTCCTGGCGCACCTGCTGCTGCTCGCGCGCTCCCAGGGCGTCGACGTCGAGGCGGCGGTACGGCGGAAGTGGCTCGCGTGGGAGGCCGACCTGCCCTGAGCGGGCGCACCGGCGCGGTCGCTAGGGTGGCGCCGTGACCGACCACCGCACCGACCCGCCCGTCGCCGCCGACGAGGTGACCACGCTGCGCGGCTTCCTCGACTTCCACCGCGACACGCTCCGCTGGAAGACGTCCGGGCTCGACGCCGCGGAGCTCGCGCACCGGCTGCGGCCGTCGTCGATGACGCTGGGCGGGCTGCTCAAGCACCTCGCGTTCGTCGAGTCGCAGTGGTTCTCGCAGGTGTTCCGCGGCGAGGAGCTCATGCCCCCGTTCGACACGGCGGACTGGGCCGACGACCGCGACTGGGACTGGACCTCCGCGGCGGGCGACTCGCCGGAGGAGCTGCGCATGCTGTTCGACCGCGCGGTCGCGGCGTCGGACGCGGTGCTCGACGCGGCGCTCGCGGACGGCGGGCTCGACCGGCTGAGCGCCCGCGCCGACCGGCACACGGGCGAGCGCTGGACGCTGCGCTGGATCCTCGTGCACCTGGTCGAGGAGTACGCGCGGCACAACGGTCACGCCGACCTGCTGCGCGAGGCGATCGACGGGACCGTGGGGGAGTAGCGCCGCGGTCGGTTGCCGCGGGGGCCGTCGCCCGGGACGATGGCGGACGTGACCGCCCCCGAGCAGCCCGCGCCCCGTCCGGTCCGTCCGCGCGTCGCCGCCGTCGCCCTGGTGGCGCTCGTCGTGCTGGGGGTGGGCCTGCTGCTCGCCGCGCTCTGGGTCGCGAGCCGCCCGACGTCGTTCGGCTGGTTCGCGTACGCGCCGGTCTCCGGGACGACGTTCGTCCCCGTGGGCGCGTACCCGCCGGGTGCCGCGGCGCTTCTCGCGGGAGCCGGAGCCCTGCTGGTGGGCGGGGCGGTCGGGTTCGTCCTCGGACGGCGCCGCGCCGCCCCGTCGCAGGAGACCTCGGCGCCCTCGCCAGCACCGTCCGACGGCCCCGGCCCCGGCTCCGCCCCGTCCGACGGTGGGACGGCGCCGACCGCCTGACACGCCACCACTGACGCCCGGTCCCCGCACCCCGCGGAGGCCGGGCGTCGTCGTGTACCCACCGCCCGACGGCAGGGCACTCCTCCGCGGCCCCCGCGTGCTCACCCGACGTCCCGGGCGGTGCTCCACCGCCGCCCGGGCCCGGATGGGTACCGGCCTCCGCGACGGACGGTGGAACCACCGACGACGACAGGAGGTGGATCGTGTACCAGCTCGGTACGACTCAGGCAGGGACCGTGCTCGCGACGACGGGAGCGATCGCGGGCTTCTACGTGGTGGGAGCCTGGACGCTCGTCGTGGCGGGGCTCGCGCTCGTCATGACGGCGCGCGTCCTGCGCAGGCGGCTCGCGGAGCACCGATGAGCGCGGCGACGCTCCCACGGGTGGTGGTCGTGGTCCCGGCGCACGACGAGGCCGCGGCCCTGCCGACGACGCTCGCGTCGGTCCGGGCGCAGACGCGCCCGGTCGACCGGGTCGTCGTCGTGTCCGACCGCAGCACCGACGCGACGGTCGAGACCGCGCGCCGCCTGGGCGCCGACGTCGTCGAGACGGTCGGCAACACCGGCCGCAAGGCCGGGGCGCTGAACCAGGCGCTGCGCGGGGTGGAGGCGGAGAACGTCCTCGTGCTCGACGCGGACACCACCATCGCCCCGACGTTCGTCGAGGACGGCCTCGCCCTGCTCGACGCGCGCCCGGAGCTCGGCGCGGTCGGTGGTGTCTTCCGCGGCACCCCGCCGCGCTCGATGCTCGAGCAGCTCCAGTCCGACGAGTACGAGCGGTACGGCGTGCAGATCGACGTGACCGGGCGGACGTCCGTCCTCACGGGCACGGCCGCGCTCGTGCGGACCGAGGCGCTGCGGGCGGTCGCCGCCGCGCGCGGGGACCGGCTCCCGGGGCGGCGCGGCGACGTGTACGACGTCGGCGCCATCACCGAGGACTCCGAGCTCACCCTCGCGCTGCGCACGCTCGGCTACGAGCTCGCGTCGCCGGTGCGGATGTCCTGCACGACGGAGCTCATGCCGACGTGCCGCGACCTGCACCGCCAGCGCGTCCGCTGGTACAAGGGGATGCTCGACAACCTGCACGCGTACGGGTTCACGCGCGTCACTGCCCGGTACGTCGGGCAGCAGGCGATGCTCGTGCTGAGCACGCTCATGCTCGCGAGCCTCCTCGTCCTCACGGCGCTGACGGTCGTCGCGGGCACGTTCCGGGTGGTCCCGGCGTGGCTTGCCGTGGGCGGGGTCCTCGTGCTCGAACGGGTCGTGACGGTGTGGCGGAACGGGCCCCGGGGCCGGCTGCTCGCCGTGCTCGTGCTGCCCGAGCTGCTCTACGACCTGTTCCTCCAGGCGGCGTTCGTCCGGGCGTGCTTCCTCGCCGCGACGTCGCGCGACGCCGGGTGGCACCACGTGGCGCACGCGACCGCGTCCGGGAGCGCGACCGAGGACGCGCCCGAGACCGCTCCCGCGAGCAGCATCGAGAACTCCGAGAGCTCGAAGCAGTTGACCTTGACGTGACGTCAACTTCTACCGTGGTCCCGGTGCCGCACGAGAGCACCACCGACGCACGGGAGGAGCGGGAGATGAGCACGACGGGCGCCCGCACGGCCGACTGGTCCATCCAGGAGGTCGCGCGCCTGGCCGGGACGACGAGCCGCACGCTGCGTCACTACGACGCGGTCGGGCTCCTCCCCCCGAGCCGGGTCGCGGCGAACGGCTACCGCCACTACGACGCCGACGCGCTCGACCGGCGCCAGCGGATCCCGCTCCGCCGCGACCGCGGCCTCGGCCGCCCCGCGATCCGCGAGGCGCTCGACGGCCCGCCCGCCCGGCAGGGTGACGGGCCGCCGTCGGCCAGCGCCCGGCGGGAGGCCCAGGTGCGGGCGCTGCGCGGCCACCTCGGGTGGCTGCGGGCGGAGCGGCAGCGGCTGGCGCGGCAGATCGCGTCGGTCGAACGGACGATCACCACGATGGAAGGAGGTGGCGAGCTCATGGCGGACGACATGTTCGACGGGTTCGACCACACGCAGCACCGCGACGAGGTCGAGGCCCGCTGGGGGAAGGACGCGTACGCGCGGAGCGACACCTGGTGGCGGGGGATGTCCGACGACGACCGCGCCGTCTGGCAGGACCGCACGCGCGCGCTCGGAGAGGACTGGGCCGCGGCGGCCGCCCGGGGCGTCGACCCGGCGTCCGACGAGGCGCAACAGCTCGCGCGCCGCCACGTCGAGTGGCTCGGCGGCATCCCCGGAACCCCGGGTGCCGGCGCGGCACCGGTCAAGGAGTACGTCGTCGGCCTCGGCGAGATGTACGTCGCAGACGAGCGGTTCGCGAAGAACTACGGCGGCGTCGAGGGTGCGACGCTCGTGCGCGACGCCCTGCGCGTGTACGCGGACGCCCACCTGTAGCCCCGGGCCCGGGCCGGGACCTCCGGCCCGGGCACGATCCGTTCGACGTCACTAGCCTGGAACCCCGGCGGGACACGGCGCCCCGCCGCCGCCAGGAGGCAGCCATGGCCACGACGTCGACGTCCACCGGCCCGGCCACGACCCGCAACGTCGCCCTCGTCGGGCACAGCGGCTCGGGCAAGACCACGCTCGCCGAGGCGTTCCTCCACCGTGCGGGCGCCGTCCCGCGCCCTGGTTCCGTCGCGGAGGGCACGACCGTGTGCGACCACGAGCCCGAGGAGGTCGCGCGCGGCATCTCCGTGAGCCTCGGCGTCGCGCACCTCGACTGGCGCGCGCCCGACGGCACGACCTACCAAGTCACGCTGCTCGACACCCCCGGCTCGCCCGACTTCGCGGGGTCCGTGGACGCGGCGCTCGCGGTGGCGGACCTCGCGGTCGTGGTGGTGAGCGCCGTCGACGGGGTGCAGTCGGGCACGGAGGAGGTCTGGCGACGGTGCGACGAGGCGGGGATCCCCCGCCTCGTCGTCGTCTCCCAGGAGGACCGCGCGCGGGCCAGCTTTCGCACCGTCCTCGCCGCGCTCCGGGCCGTGTTCGACGCGCCGTTCGCGCCGCTCGAGCTCCCGCTCGGGGAGGAGCAGACGCTGCACGGCGTGGCCGACGTCCTCACCGAGCGCGCCCTCGAGTACGGCGGCGGCGGGCAGGGGGTCTGGCAGGGACACGACGAGGAGGTCCCCGCCGACGTCCGCGACGAGGAGCACGCGCTGCACGACGAGGTCGTCGAGGAGATCGTCACGCACGACGACGACCAGCTCGAGGCCTACCTCGGCGGCGACGAACCGGGCCCGGCCGACCTGGAGCGCACGCTCGCGCACGAGGTGCTGACGGGCGAGGCCGTGCCGGTGCTGCTCGCGTCCGCCGTCACCGGCGTCGGGGTGGACCGGGTCCTCGACCTCGTGTGCGAGCTCGGGCCGTCGCCCGCGGACCGCCCGGCCGTCGTCGCGCTGCCCGACGCCGCCGGGTCGGGCGAGGCCGTGACGTCCGAGGTCGTGGCCGACCCCGCGGGCGACGCGCTCGTCCACGTCTTCCGGACCGTCGTCGACCCGTTCGTCGGGCAGGTGTCGGTGTTCAAGGTGCTGTCCGGGACCGTCGCGACGGGCGACCGGCTCGTGAGCACCGCGACCGGCGCGGACGACCGCGTCCACGGGCTCTTCCGGCTGCGCGGCCGCGAGCACCTGGCCGTCGACCGGGTCGTCGCGGGCGACGTCGCCGCCGTCGCGAAGCTCTCCGCCGCCTCGACCGGCACGCTCCTCGCGGGCCGCCGGATGCCCGTCGCGGCGCGCGACCTGCCACCCCGGCCACCGGTGTACACGCTCGCGTTGCGGCCCGTGTCGCAGTCCGACGACGACAAGCTGTCCGCCGCGCTCACCCGGCTGCGCGCCGAGGACGCGACGCTGCACGTCGACCTCACCGGCTCCCAGGCGGTCCTCGGCGGCCTCGGGGACACGCACCTCGCCGTCGCCGTCGAGCGGCTCGAACGGTCCTTCGGCGTCCGCGTCACGACCGAGCCCGTCGAGGTCGCGTACCGGGAGACGATCACGCGCGCCGTCGAGGTCGAGGGCCGCGTGAAGAAGCAGTCCGGCGGGCACGGGCAGTTCGCCGTCGTGCAGCTGCGCGTCTCCCCGCTCCCGCGCGGCGAGGGGTTCGCGTTCGTCAGCTCCGTCGTCGGCGGGGCGGTGCCGCGCCAGTACCTGCCTGCGGTCGAGCGCGGCGCGCGCGAGGCCATGGCGGGCGGCGGACCGCACGGCTACCCCGTCGTGGACCTGCGCGTCGAGGTCCTCGACGGCAAGGCGCACTCCGTCGACTCGTCCGACATGGCGTTCCGCACCGCGGGCGGCGTGGGGGTGCGGGAGGCGCTCGCCACGGCCGGGACGGTCGTGCTCGAGCCCGTCTCCGCGGTGACCGTGACCGTCCCGCCCGACGCGCAGGGCGACGTCATGGGCGACCTCTCCGCGCGGCGCGGCCACATCACCGCGACCGACTCCCTGCCCGACGGCCGCGTGCGCATCGACGCGCTCGTGCCCGAGGCCGAGCTGACCCGCTACGTCCTCGACCTGCGCTCGATCACCGGCGGGCGAGGGTCGTTCACGGCCGCGCCCGACCGCTACGAGGTGCTCCCCGGCGGCGTCGGGGCGAGTCGCTAGGCCGGGCCCTCTCGACGGGCGGTGCTCCACGGTCTTCGACCCCGCGCAGAGAAGATCCCCCGGGTTGCGCATCGTGGAGAGGCGTGGGGGATTTCGTGCTCCCGAGCCTATCGTCCTCAGCGGCGCGGCACGACGATCGGCGCGCCGCCGCCGGGGTGGTCGACGACCTCGACGGGGTAGTCGTAGACGCCGCTCAGCAGCTCGGCGGTGAGGACGTCGCGCGGACCGCCGTCGGCGACGACGCGCCCGCCCGCGAGGACGGTGACCTGGTCGGCGTACGCGGCCGCGAGCGAGAGGTCGTGCACGACGACGACCACCGCACCGCCAGCGGCGGCGTGCGCCCGGGCGAGCTGGAGCACGAGCTCCTGGTGCTTGAGGTCGAGCGCGGCGGTCGGCTCGTCGAGCATGAGGAGCGCGGTGCGCTGGGCGAGCACGCGCGCGAGCGCGACGCGGGCCTTCTCCCCGCCGGACAGCGACGTGAAGTGCCGGTCGGCGAGGTGCTCGACGTCGGTCGCGGCGAGCGCCTCGGCGACCGCGGCGTCGTCGTCGTCCTCGAAGGGGCTGCCGCGCCACGGCGAGCGGCCCATGCGCACGACGTCCACGGCGGTGAACGGGAAGCTCAGCGAGACCTGCTGGAGCATGACCGACCGGCGCAGGGCGAGCTCGGTCGGGGTCCACGCGGCGAGCGGGCGGCCGTCCACGGTGACGTCCCCGGCCTCGGGGCGCAGGTCGCCGGTGAGGACGCCCAGCAGCGACGACTTCCCGGCCCCGTTCGGGCCGAGCAGCGCGCGGACCTCGCCCGCGCGCACGTCGACCGACACGTCCCGCAGGATCGGCGCCTCGCCCAGGGTGAGGGACACGCCGTGCGCGGCGGTGACCACGTCGCCGGGCACGGCCGGCCGGGGGAGGCGGGGCCGCCGTCGGGCACCGGTGACGGCGGTGCGCAGCGCGCCGAGGAACGACGACCCCTCGTGGCGCAGGTCGCTCATGCCCAGCCTCCCTGGCGCGAGCGCGTGCGGCGCAGCAGGTAGAAGAAGAACGGACCGCCGACGAGCGACGTGATCATGCCGAGCGGCAGCTCGACGTTCGCGACGGCGCTGCGCGCGAGGAGGTCGGCGGCGAGCAGCACGACGGCGCCGCCCAGCACGGACGCGGGGACGAGCGTGCGGTGGCTCGGCCCGCACACCATGCGCACGAGGTGCGGCACGACGAGCCCGACGAACGCGATGATCCCCGTGAACGCGACCCCGGCGGAGACGAGCAGCGCGACGAGGACGATGACGAGCTGGCGCAGCCGCTCGACGTCGACCCCGAGGTGCTGCGCGGCGCGCTCGCCGAGCGCGAGCAGGTCCATCCTGCGGCGCACGAGCATCGCGCCGGTGACGCCGACGACGGCGATCGGCAGGACGACCGCGACGGACTGCCACGTCGCGCCGCCGAGCGAGCCGAGCTGCCAGAAGACGATCTGCTCGCGCGCGGCCGGGTCGGCGACGAACGTGAAGAACGCGAGCATCCCGCCCGCGAACGCGTTGACCGCGATGCCCGTGAGCACGAGCGTCACGACCTCGGTGCGCCCGCCGGCGCGCGCGCGCGCGGTGCCGACGGACGGCGTGACGCGCCCGCCGGCGAACGCCGCCGCGGCGACCCACGTGCCGGGCACGAGCGCGCCCGCGGTGACGATGACCGCGCACGCGCCCACGGCCGCGCCCGAGGACACCCCGATGACGCCCGGCTCGGCGAGCGGGTTGCCGAACACGCCCTGCATGAGCGCGCCCGAGCACGCGAGCGCCGCGCCCACGACGATCGCCAGGACGACGCGCGGGAACCGCACGACCCACAGCGCGTTCTCGCCCTGCGGGTGCGACGGCATGGGTCCCCAGTCGAGCCCGACGTGGTGCGCGAGCGAGCCGAGCACCTCCGCGGGCGACACCGGCACCTGGCCCGTCATGCCGGACACGACGGTGAGCACCGCGAGCGCCACGCCCAGCCCGACCATCAGCCACCGGGCGGCGTGGCGGCGCTGCCGCCCGACGGCGGGCCCCACCCCGGCGGGCCGACCACCGGGGCGCGGGGCGCCGTCGGGCACGGCGACGCCTGCGGGACCGGGCGCGTCCTCCGGAGTGCCGAGGGGGCGGGTGGCGGGCGCGCTCACGACGCCGGGAGCTCCGGCGCGGGCACGCCGTAGAAGGCCTCGACGAGCGCCGCGATCGTGGAGCCGGTGCGGGGGCCGAACGTGAGGAGGCGCGAGCCGTCCATGTCGACGACGCGGCGCGCCTCGCCCGCGGGCGTCTGCGCGAGGCCGGGGATCGCCATCATGGCGTCGAGGCCGCCCATCGACTCGAGCCCGTCGGTCATGACGAGGTAGGCGTCGGGCGCGGCGCTGATGATCGCCTCGCTCGTGACCGGCGCGTACTGCTGCGTGAGGCCGATCGCCGTTCCGGCGTCCTCGCCGCCGATCTCGCGGATCAGGTCGTCGGCGCCGGAGCCGGGCCCGAACAGCATCTTGATGTTCGCCCCGCGCAGGTAGAGGAACGCGACGCGCGGCGTCCCGGTGTCCTGCGGCACCGCGGCGAGGGCCGCGCAGATCTGCCGGTCCGTGCGCTCGACGAGCGCCTCGCCCTGCTCGGGCACGCCCAGCGCTGTCGCGACGGCGCGGATCCGGTCGTCGACGCCGTCGAGCGTGCGGGCCTCGTCGAAGTACACGACGGGGATGCCCGAGCTCTCGAGCTGGCCGCGCACGTCGTCGGTGAGGATCGTCGCGTCGGTGAGGATCACGGAGGGGTCCAGCCCGAGGATCGCCTCGACGTCGAGCGCGTGGCCGGCACCCGTGACGACGGGGACGTCCGCGGCCTCGGGGAAGCCGGTCGGCAGGTCGCGGCCCACGACGTTCGCGCCCAGCCCCAGGCTGTAGACGATCTCGCCGAGCGTCCCGTACAGGTCGACGGGGATGATGCGGCTCACGTCGGTGATCTCGACCTGGCGCCCGTCGACCGACTCGACCGTCACCGGGAGCTGCGGGGCGGGCGCCTCGGCGACCGGGTGGATCGCGTCGTCGGCGAACGTCGCGCTCGTGGGCCCGGTGGGGAACGATGCGGGGTCGACGTCGGAGCCGCCGCCCGCGGCCCGGGACTCCTCGAGCGTCGTGCAGGCGGGCGCCGTGGTCGTCGGGGTCTCGGTCGGGGTCGCCTCGACGGGCTCCGCGTCCTGGCTCGCCGCGGCCGACGGCGTCGCGGGGGGCTCGTAGGGGAGCGGCGCGCACGCGGCGACCAGGCCCAGCAGGACGACGGCGCCCGCCCCGGCCAGCGCGGTCACGGTCCGGCGTGCGCGGCGGGGCGCGGCACCCGACGTGCCTGCGGGCGACGTCGGGCGGCGCGGCGCCGAGCCGGGGGGCGGCGGCGGGCGGGCAGCGTGAGGCATGGGGAGTTCTCCAGGAAGCGGTCCGAGGGCGCGGCCGCCACGGCCGCCGCCACCAGGTAAGACGAGCCTAACCTGACCCGCGGACGTTTCTCGACCGTCGTGGAGGTACCTCGCCTCTCGCCGCGCGCGGTCGCCCGCTCCCCGCCCGGCGCCCTCGCGGGCGCGCCGGAGCGCCCCCGCCGTGCGGTCCCGGCGCCCGCCGCGGGACAGGGGGGCGGCGGCCAGCGCCCGGGCGGTCTGCGCGAGGATCGGCAGGAGCCGCGCGGGCGC
>ERZ1464570.58-NODE-58-length-10660-cov-10.926638_pt1 | contig 10660 bp, 7 predicted proteins | sample MGYA00563957_ERZ1464570 | MGnify/ENA primary metagenome ERZ1464570 (study PRJEB39283, sample SAMN07833352) | human skin metagenome | isolation source: Scalp | host: Homo sapiens | place: India: Bengaluru | collected 2015-03-06 ... | reverse complement strand
CCCGCGCACGCGGCCGTCGAGGGCCTCACCGAGCGCGAGCGCGAGGTGCTCGTGCGCGTGGCGCGCGGCCGGGCCGGCCCCGTCGGAGCGCAACGGCGCGCCCGCGCCGGCCGCCCTCGAGCGCGCGGCCGAGGCCGCGCTCCGGCCACGACGGCTGGAGGAGTTCGTCGGCCAGGCCGTCGTGCGCGACCAGCTGTCGCTCGTGCTCCAGGCCGCGCTCGCGCGGGGGAGCGCACCCGACCACGTCCTCCTGTCGGGGCCACCCGGGCTCGGCAAGACGACGCTCGCCATGATCATCGCCGCGGAGCTCGGCACGTCGCTGCGCGTGACGTCGGGGCCCGCGATCCAGCATGCCGGCGACCTCGCGGCGGTGCTGTCCTCGCTCGAGGAGGGCGAGGTCCTGTTCATCGACGAGATCCACCGGCTCGCGCGACCGGCCGAGGAGCTCCTCTACATGGCGATGGAGGACTTCCGCGTCGACGTCGTCGTGGGCAAGGGGGCCGGGGCGAGCGCCATCCCGCTCTCGCTGCCGCCCTTCACGGCGGTCGGCGCGACGACGCGCGCGGGGCTCCTGCCCGCGCCGCTGCGCGACCGGTTCGGCTTCACCGGGCACCTGGACTTCTACTCGGGCGACGAGCTCGAGCGCGTGCTGACGCGCTCGGCCGGCCTGCTGGGCGTCGCGCTCGACCCCCAGGCCGCCCGCGAGATCGCCGGGCGTTCGCGCGGCACGCCGCGCATCGCGAACCGCCTCCTGCGGCGCGTGCGCGACTGGGCGCAGGTGCGCGGCGACGGGACCATGGACCTCGCGGCCGCGCGCGCGGCCCTCGAGGTCTACGAGGTGGACCCGATCGGCCTCGACCGGCTCGACCGCGCGGTGCTCACCGCGCTGTGCACGCGCTTCAACGGCGGTCCCGTGGGCCTGACGACGCTCGCGGTGACGGTGGGCGAGGAGGCGGAGACCGTCGAGACGGTCGCCGAGCCGTACCTCGTGCGCGAGGGCTTGATCGGGCGGACGCCGCGAGGCCGCGTCGCGACCCCGGCTGCCTGGGCGCACCTCGGGCTCACCCCGCCGCGGGAGGGCGGCACGCTCTTCGACACCTGAGGCGACGCCGGAGGTCACGAGCGTGCGAGGATGCTCCGTGACGGCGGTCACAGGCGCTCCGCGGGTGGTCCTAGAATGGTCGAGACCCGGGCGGGCGGAACTCCGCGGCGAGACGGCTCGTTGGTGAACCGTGCGCGCACGCCTAGACTGCGCGCAGATCCCGCACAGAACAGGACACGAGACTCCGTCATGGATATCAGCTTCATCCTCATCCTCGCCCTCGCGGCGGGTGCGATGTTCCTCATGACCAGCCGCACCCGCTCGCCGCCCGGCTCGGCCCAGACCTCCCGGCCGCCCCTCGCGCCCGGGCAGGCGGTGATGACGGGCTCGGCCCTGTGCGGCCCGGCCGTCGACGTCGACGACGAGGCCGACGTCATCACCATCGAGTCGACGCCGGGCAACCAGTCCCGGTGGCTGCGCGCCGCGATCGCCAAGCTCGTCGAGCCCCCGGTCGAGGAGACCGAGGAGACGACGGCGGACGACGCGTCCGAGGACGCGGCCGAGTACGGCACCGCCGGCGCCGACGCCGGGACCACCACGAAGGGCGACGTCGACGACCTCGTCGTGCCCGACGACCTCTCCGGTCTGACCGACGACCGGTCGGAGAAGGACCGCGGACGCCGGGACGACGGCACCGACATCAAGTGACCCTATGCCGGTCGCTGCCGCGACCGGCCTGACGCGGTGGGCCGCGAGGCCCACCGCACACGCACGAGAAGAGACGGACAGTTGGCCACCAGCAGCACACGAGCGAGGCCCGTACGGACCCTCGTCACCCTGGGAATCCTCATCGTCGTCCTCTTCGGGTCCCTCTTCGCGGGCACGAAGCTCGACCCGAAGACCGAGGACAACCCGGGCGGGGCGAGCCTCACCCCGGGCCTCGCGCTCGATCTCGAGGGTGGCACGCAGATCATCCTGGAGCCCGTCACCACCGACGGCTCGCAGCCGACGGCCGAGGACATCAACCAGGCGATCAACGTCATCCGCCAGCGCATCGACGCGCAGGGTGTCTCCGAGGCCGAGATCACGAGCCAGGGCCGCAACAACATCGTCGTCGGCATCCCGGGCCCGCCGGCCCCGGAGCCCACCGAGCTCGGCAGCACCGGGCCCCAGACGCGCTTCCGCCCCGGGCTCTGCGGGGGGATGCCGACGGCGACGCCCGCCGACGAGTCCACCGACCAGGCCGCGGGCGACGACGCCGCGGCCGAGGACGCCCCGGACGCGACGGAGTCCGCGGACGCCGCCACCGACGGCGCGACGGACCCCGCGGCCGAGGACGGCACGGACCCGGCGGCCGACGCAGCGACGGACGCCCCGGCGGACGACGCCACGACGGACCCGGCGCCGGAGACGACCCGCCCGGAGAACCCCAGCGACCTCGCGCAGATCACGCCGGAGCTGCAGGCGCAGTTCGACGCGCTCGACTGCACGCTCCCCGAGAACCTCGTGGGCGGCGACAGCGGCCCGACCGACAGCGCGTTCGTCTCGTGCGCCGACGACGGCACGGCCAAGTACATCCTCGGCCCGGTCGAGATCGAGGGCACCGACATCTCGAACGCGAGCTCCGGCCTGCGCGTCGGGCAGAACGGCGTCGTCACCAACGAGTGGGTCGTCAACATCGAGTTCGACTCCGAGGGCACCAAGGCCTTCCGTGACGTCACGACGCGTCTCACGTCGCTCCCGTCGCCGCAGAACCAGTTCGCGATGGTCCTCGACGGCCTCGTCATCTCGGCACCCGTCTCGCAGGTCGCGATCCCCGACGGCAAGGCCGAGATCTCGGGCAGCTTCACGCGCGACAGCGCGGCGACGCTCGCGAACCAGCTCAACTTCGGCTCGCTGCCCCTGACGTTCGAGGTGCAGAGCCAGGAGCAGATCTCCGCGACGCTCGGCTCCGAGCAGCTCGAGAAGGGTCTGCTCGCGGGCGCGATCGGCCTGCTGCTGGTCGTCATCTACTCGCTCTTCCAGTACCGCGTGCTCGGCCTGGTCACCGTCGCGTCGCTCGGCATCGCGGCCGTCGTGACGTTCGGCGTGATCTCGGTGCTCTCGTGGACGATCGGGTACCGCCTGTCGCTCGCCGGCGTCGCGGGGCTCATCGTCGCGATCGGTATCACCGCGGACTCGTTCATCGTGTACTTCGAGCGCATCCGCGACGAGCTGCGCGACGGCCGGACGCTGAACTCCGCGGTGGAGAAGGGCTGGCAGCGCGCCCGCCGCACGATCCTCGCCTCGGACGCGGTGAACTTCGTCGCCGCGGTGGTCCTGTACTACCTGGCGGTCGGCGGCGTGCGCGGCTTCGCGTTCACGCTGGGCCTGACCACCCTGGTCGACCTGATCGTGGTGTTCCTCTTCACGCACCCGCTCATGCAGCTCCTCGCCCGGACCAAGTTCTTCGCGAACGGCCACCCGGCGTCGGGCCTCGACCCGCGGCGCCTCGGGGTGCGCGGCACGCGGTACGCAGGTCGCGGCCGCGTCGTCGGGGCGACCTCGACGGCACCCGCGGACGGCGGCGACGTCGTCGAGGACGCGCCGGTGCAGGACGCCCCGGCGCGCGAGCGCACGGCGCCCGTCCGGGAGACGGTCGGTGCCGGCGTCGGCCGGTCCGACGGCCCGCGCATGACCATCGCCGAGCGCCGTGCCGCCGAGCGGCGGGCCCCCGCCTCCGCGGACGGCGACGAGGGGTCCCCGGCCGCTGACGCGGCGGGCGACGAGAACGAGGAGAAGCACTGATGGCCAGCGGTTTCGCCCAGTGGGGCAACGACCTGTACACGGGCCGCCGGTCCTACGCCATCGTCGCCAAGCGGCGCGCCTACTTCGTGGTGGCGCTCGTCCTGGTCGTCCTGTCCCTCGGCATCATCGGGGTCCGGATCGCCGGTGACGGGCTCAACCTCGGCATCGAGTTCCGCGGCGGGTCGGAGTTCACCGTCTCGGGCGTCTCGGACACCTCGCAGCAGCCGGCGCTCGACGCCGTCGCGGCGGTCGCCCCCGAGGAGGTGCCGCGCGTCACCTCGGTGGGCTCCAGCACCGTGCGGGTGCAGACGGCGGAGCTCAGCAACGCGCAGGTCGAGCAGGTCGCCGTCGAGCTCGCGAGCGCGTACGACGTGTCCGAGGGGGAGGTGACGAGCTCGTACATCGGCCCCACCTGGGGCAAGGACGTCTCCCAGAAGGCGATCGTCGGCCTCGTCGTCTTCCTGCTCCTCGTGAGCCTGGTCATGACGATCTACTTCCGGAACTGGCGCATGGCGCTCGCCGCGGTCATCGCGCTGTTCCACGACCTCATCGTCACGGTGGGCATCTACGCGGCGATCGGCTGGGAGATCACGCCGGCGACGGTGATCGGCCTCCTGACGATCCTCGCGTACTCGATCTACGACACGGTCGTGGTCTTCGACAAGGTCCGCGAGAACACCGCGGGCGTCCTCGACCAGACGCGCAGCACGTACGCCGAGCGGGCCAACCTCGCGATCAACCAGACGCTCGTGCGCTCGATCAACACGTCCGTCGTCGCGCTGCTCCCCGTCGCGGGCATCCTCTTCATCGGGGCGTTCCTGCTGGGCGCGGGCACGCTGCGCGACATCGCGCTCGCGCTCTTCGTCGGCATGGCCGTCGGCGCGTACTCGTCGGTGTACCTCGCGACGCCGCTCGAGGTCGCGCTGCGCGAGCGCGAGAAGCCGATCCAGGAGCACACGGCCAAGGTCCTCGCGCTGCGCGCGGAGCGGGCCGAGGTCGCGGGCGACGAGGAGGACGCCGCGCTCGCGGCGGCCGGCGTCGGGGCGGGGCACCGCCAGCTCCAGCCGGGCGCGCACCAGGGCAACAAGGCGCAGCCGCGCCGCCGTCGTCCCCGATGACGGCACCCGGTCACGTGCCGGCCGGCGAGGCGGGCGGCCTGCGCGCCGTCCACCTCGCCGGGCTCGGCCCGGAGCGCGCCTCGCGCGTGCTCGAGCTCGTCCGTGCCGTGCCGGACTACCCGGGACCAGGGATCGTCTTCCGGGACATCACCGGCCTGCTGGCAGACGGCGACGCCTTCGGCCACGTGGTCGAGGCGCTCGGCGACGTCGCGCGCGCCGCGGGCGGGGTCGACCTCGTCGCGGGCATGGAGGCGCGGGGCTTCCTCATCGGGGCGCCGCTCGCGACGCACCTCGGCGTCGGGTTCGTGCCGCTGCGCAAGGCGGGCAAGCTCCCGCCGCCCACGGACACCGTCACGTACGACCTCGAGTACGGCACCGCGACCATCGAGCTCCGGTCGGGAACACTGCCCCCGGGTGCGCGTGTTCTCGTGGTGGACGACGTGCTCGCGACCGGGGGCACGGCGGCCGCGGGCGCCGAGCTCGTCGAGCGCGGGGGAGGCGTCGTGGTGGGCCTGGCGTTCCTCCTCGAGCTCGAGGGTCTGGGCGGCCGCGAGCGGCTCGCGGGCCGCGAGGTGGCCACGCTGGTCCACGTCGAGTCGTAGGATTGCCACTCCGGTCGTCTCGGCTGGTCGCCGGCATCGCGCCGGGGGCGGCCGCCCTGCGGACGGCGGCGCGCAGGAGCGAGAACACCCGGACGTCGCGCGCTCCTGAGCGCGCGGGCGCCCCGACCTCCGGCACCGGCGGCTCGGGCGGGCGCGGTGTACGCTCGCGCCTGGTCCGCTTCGGCGCGCGCCCCAACGCGGGCAGCCCGGCGCTCGAGCCGGTGCTCCAGGCCGTCCGCACCAACCACCCGCGCACGGACCTGAGCGTCATCGAGCGCGCGTACGAGACCGCCGAGCGCGCCCACCGCGGCCAGCTGCGCAAGAGCGGCGACCCGTACATCACGCACCCCGTCGCGGTCGCGACGATCCTCGCCGAGCTCGGGTTCGACGGGTCGACGCTCGCCGCCGCGCTGCTGCACGACACGGTCGAGGACACCGACTACTCGCTCGCGCAGCTCACCGAGGAGTACGGCGAGGAGATCGCCATGCTCGTCGACGGCGTGACCAAGCTCGACAAGGTCACGTACGGCGACGCGGCGCAGGCCGAGACGGTGCGCAAGATGGTCGTCGCCATGGCACGGGACATCCGCGTGCTCGTCATCAAGCTCGCCGACCGCCTGCACAACGCGCGCACCTGGAAGTACGTGTCGTCGTCGTCGGCGGGTCGCAAGGCGCGCGAGACCCTCGAGATCTACGCGCCGCTCGCCCACCGCCTCGGCATGAACACGATCAAGTGGGAGCTCGAGGACCTGTCGTTCCAGGCCCTGTACCCCAAGGTGTACGACGAGATCGTCCACCTCGTCGCCGAGCGCGCGCCGGCGCGCGAGGAGTACCTGGCCGTCGTGCGCGAGCAGGTCACGGCCGACCTGCGCAGCGCGAAGATCAAGGCCACCGTCACCGGCCGGCCGAAGCACTACTACTCGATCTACCAGAAGATGATCGTGCGCGGCCACGACTTCGCGGAGATCTACGACCTCGTCGGCGCGCGCGTCCTGGTGGACAGCGTCCGGGACTGCTACGCGGCGCTCGGTGCGCTGCACGCGCGGTGGAACCCCGTGCCGGGGCGGTTCAAGGACTACATCGCGATGCCGAAGTTCAACATGTACCAGTCGCTGCACACGACGGTCATCGGGCCGGGCGGGAAGCCGGTCGAGATCCAGATCCGCACGCACGAGATGCACCGGCGCGCGGAGTACGGCGTCGCGGCGCACTGGAAGTACAAGGAGACCGCGAAGTCGGGCGGCAAGACGGCGAAGGACGACGCCGCGGCCAACGACATGCGGTGGCTGCGCCAGCTCGTGGACTGGCAGCGCGAGACGGCCGACCCGGCCGAGTTCCTCGACTCGCTGCGCTTCGAGATCGGCGGCGCGGAGGTCTACGTCTTCACCCCCAAGGGCGACGTGATGGCGCTGCCGGCGGGCTCGACGCCGGTCGACTTCGCCTACGCGGTGCACACCGAGGTCGGGCACCGGACCATGGGCGCGCGCGTCAACGGGCGGCTCGTCCCGCTCGACTCGACGCTCGAGAACGGCGACTCGGTCGACGTCCTCACCTCGAAGTCCGAGAACGCGGGTCCGAGCCGTGACTGGCTCGCGTTCGTCAAGAGCCCCCGGGCGCGCAACAAGATCCGGCAGTGGTTCTCCAAGGAGCGCCGCGAGGAGGCCGTCGAGCACGGCAAGGACGCGATCGCCAAGGCGATGCGCAAGCAGAACCTGCCGATCCAGCGCCTGCTGTCGCACGAGTCGCTCGTCGCGCTCGCCAACGAGCTCCGCTTCGCGGACGTCACCGCGCTGTACGCGGCGATCGGCGAGGGCCAGGTGTCGGCGGCGAACGTCGTCTCCAAGCTCGTCCGGGCGATGGGCGGCGAGGAGGGCACGGTCGAGGATGTCGCCGAGACCGCGCGCCCCGGGAACACCGCGCGCCGCGTGCGCACGGGCGACCCGGGCGTCATGGTCAAGGGCGTCGACGACATCTGGGTCAAGCTCGCGAAGTGCTGCACCCCGGTCCCGGGCGACGAGATCATCGGGTTCGTCACGCGCGGGCAGGGCGTGAGCGTGCACCGCGCGGACTGCGCGAACGTCGTCGGGCTGCGCAACCAGCCCGAGCGGATCGTCGACGTCTCGTGGACCACGGGCAGCAACGCCATGTTCCTCGTGCAGATCCAGGTCGAGGCGCTCGACCGCGCGCGCCTGCTCTCCGACGTGACGCGCGTCCTGTCGGACAACCACGTGAACATCCTCTCGGCGACCGTCTCGACCTCGAACGACCGCGTGGCGATGTCCCGCTTCGTCTTCGAGATGGCGGAGCCCGCGCACCTCGCGCAGGTCCTCAGCGCGGTCCGCAAGGTCGACGGCGTGTTCGACGTCTACCGCATCACGGGGACGAAGGCCGCCGAGACGGCGCAGCTCCCCGCCTGAGCCGGGGCCGGGAGGCGGCTCGGCGGCACCACGCCGCGCAGGGCGGCAGGCCCGGTGGCAGCATCGGCACATGGACCTGCCCGTCATGCCCCCCGTGCTGCCCATGCTCGCGAAGTCCGTGCCCGCCGTGCCCGAGCCCGACGCCGTCGACGGCGGGTACGTGTACGAGCCGAAGTGGGACGGCTTCCGCGCGATCGTGTACCGCGACGGCGACGAGGTGCGGCTCGACAGCAGGAACGCGCGGCCCATGGACCGCTACTTCCCCGAGGTCGTCGAAGCGGTCCGGGCCGCGCTCCCGCCCCGGTGCGTGGTCGACGGCGAGATCGTCGTCGCGCGGGACGGTCGCCTCGAGTTCGAGGTGCTCCAGCAGCGCATCCACCCGGCGGCCTCGCGCGTGCGCCTGCTCGCGGAGCAGACCCCCGCGGCCCTCGTCGTGTTCGACGTGCTCGCGCTGGGGGACGAGGACCTCACGCGCGCGCCGCTCGCGCGGCGGCAGGAGGTGCTCGACTCCCTGGGCCTCGACGGCCCGGCGGTGCACGCCACGCCCCGCACGCGCGACGTCGCCGTGGCGCGGGAGTGGTTCGACACGTTCGAGGGCGCGGGCCTGGACGGCGTCGTCGCCAAGCCGCTCGACGGCACGTACCAGCCGAACAAGCGCGCGATGCTCAAGATCAAGCACGGTCGCGAGGCGGACGTCGTGCTCGCGGGGTACCGCCTGCACAAGACGTCGACCTTCGCGAAGCCGCTGCTCGGCTCGCTCCTGCTCGGCCTGTACGACGACGCGGGCCAGCTCCAGTTCGTGGGCGTGGCCGCGTCGTTCCCGACGGCGCGGCGCGCCGCGCTGGTCGAGGAGCTCGCGCCGCACGTCGTCGAGCCGTGCCCGCCGGAGCCAGACGGGCGCCCGAGGGCCGGTTGGGGGAGCGCCGCCGGCGCGCGGATGCCGGGTGCGGTGTCGCGCTGGAGCTCGGGCAAGGACCTGTCGTTCACGCCGCTGCGTCCGGAGCGCGTGGTCGAGGTCGCCTACGACCACATGGAAGGCTCCCGGTTCCGGCACACCGCGCAGTTCCGGCGCTGGCGCGAGGACCGGGACCCGGAGTCGTGCACCTACGAGCAGCTCGAGGAGCCGGTGCGCTACGACCTCACGGGCATCCTCCCCGGGGCGCCCGGCGTCGACTGACGCCGCCCGCACCCGCGTGGTCGCGGCACGTCAGTCCCGGGCGCGGTCCCGGTCCTTGCTCGGCTGGACGCGCTTGGGCTCGCCGGGCATCTTCGGGTACTCGGGCGGGTAGGGGAGGTCCCCGAGCCCGTGCTCGGCCTCGTCGCGGCGGGACAGCTCCAGGGCGGGCTCGAGCGACGCGCCCGGGTCCTCCCGGTCGGCGCGCAGGGGTGCGAAGAGGTCGCCCACCGCGGCGAAGCGCGCGGGCATCGACAGCACGTCGAAGTCGTCCGGGTGGACGTCGCCGAGCTCCTCCCAGCGCAGGGGAGCGGACACCGTCGCGCGCTGGTTGGAGCGGATCGAGTAGGCCGACGCGATCGTGCGGTCGCGCGCCATCTGGTTGTAGTCGACGAAGATCTTGGCGCCGCGCTCCTCCTTCCACCACTTCGTGGTGACCTGGTCCGGCAGGCGCCGTTCGAGCTCACGACCGATCGCGATCGTCGCGCGGCGCGCGGCCACGAAGTCCCACTCGGGCGCGACCGGGACGAACACGTGGATCCCGCGACCGCCCGACGTCTTGGGGTAGCCGGGGAGGCCGAGCTCGTCGAGGATCTCGCGCAGGTGCGGTGCGACGCGCACGGCGTCGTCGAAGTCGGTGCCCGGCTGGGGGTCGAGGTCGATGCGGAGCTGGTCCACCGCCTCGACGTCGCCGCCGCGCACGGGCCACGGGTGGAACGTCAGCGTGCCGAGGTTGGCCGCCCAGGCGACGACGGCGAGCTCCGTGGGGCACACCTCGTCGGCCGTGCGCCCGCTCGGGAACGCGATGCGCGCGGTCTGCACCCACTCCGGCGCGCCCTTCGGGATGCGCTTCTGGTAGAACGCGTCGCCGGTGTTGTCCGTGCGCGTGCTCATGCGGGCGCCCTCGAACACGCCCTTGGGCCAGCGCTCGAGCGTCGTCGGGCGGTCGACCAGGGCGCCGAGGATGCCGTCGCCCACGTCGAGGAAGTACTGCACGACGTCGAGCTTGGTGAGCCCGCGCGCGGGGAAGACGACGCGGTCCGGGCTCGTGACGCGCACGGTCCGTCCTCGGACGTCGAACTCCACGGGGGGAGTCGTGGCTGCGGCCATGCCGACCAACCTAGACCGGGTCGTCGGTCCCGGCGAGCAGGAGCGCGAGGGTGCGCCGCGCCTGCGCCCGGCCGGCCCATCGGTGGCGCAGCTCGAGCGATCGCGCCGCCGCACGGGCGTCGAGCCCGCACACCGCCTCCAGCCGGCGCAGGGTGCTCAGCGCCTGCACCGGCTCGCACCGGGTGGCGACGTCGAGCGCGGTCCGCAGCACCGACGTGACGAGCACGCCCGCGACGAGGGTCGTCTCGTCGCGCAGCACGTGCGCCTGCCGCGCGGCCCGGCCCTGCCGTGGCGGCGGGCGATGACGACCGGGCGGGTGGACGCCGTCGAGCACGCGGGGCGCTGCCGCGCCGCACAGCGCCCACGCGGCGGCGGCGCCGGCGCGCGCCGTGCCGGGCGGCCGGGGGGCG
>ERZ1464570.55-NODE-55-length-10919-cov-12.823730_pt1 | contig 10919 bp, 9 predicted proteins | sample MGYA00563957_ERZ1464570 | MGnify/ENA primary metagenome ERZ1464570 (study PRJEB39283, sample SAMN07833352) | human skin metagenome | isolation source: Scalp | host: Homo sapiens | place: India: Bengaluru | collected 2015-03-06 ... | reverse complement strand
CCTGGGTACTGACCGCCGTGGCTCGTCGGCACGAACCCAATCTCGAGGTCGAGCGGCACCTCGTGCCGTCCCGCGGTCTTCCACCCGCGCAGCCCAGTCGCCATGTGCCGCGCACGCGCCGGCGGCGAGCCCGGCGCCGACCGCGACGCGCGAGGCGACGGCCGCGGCGCACCCGGGGACGGCGGCGGGGGCCGCGCCCTGGGCGACGAGGTGCTCGCGCAGCGCCCAGGCCACGCCCGCGACGTACGAGCCCCAGCCCGCGACCTCGCCCGGGCCGACGTCCTCGAGGCGGGCCGTCCACGTCTCGCCGGGCGCCTGCGCGGACGCGAGGCGGACGAGCGAGTCGGTGCGCGGCCGCAGCGCCACGTAGGTGCGGTGGGGCAGCGCGACCGGCAGGCACAGGCCCGCGTTGTAGTCGGTGTGCTCCCCGATGAGGTTGACGCGCCCGGGCGCGGCCCACACGCGGACCTCCTCGCCGGGCTCGTCCGCGCCGAACGCCTCGGCGAGCACGGCACGGGCGCGCGCGGCGCCGTCGTCGTCCGCCAGCGCGGGCACCCAGCCCCGGGCGGCGCTCGTCGGGGCGAGCTCCTGGAGGCGTGCGGCGATGCGCTCGGGCGTCGTGTCGCTGATCCACGCCCCCATGCCGGACTCCGAGCCCGCGAGGTACTTGAGCTTGCCCGGCGCGCGGAGGACGGAGAACACCTGCAGGTGCAGCCGAGCGAGGGTGACGTCGTCGGTGCCGCCGTCGGCGACCGAGCGGCCCTCGCGGGCCGGGGCCTGGTGCCACGCGGCGATGTACGGCAGGGGGATGGGCTCGCCGTCGGCGGTCTCGAAGAACCGGTCGAGGCGGCGCAGCAGCTCGAGGTAGGCGGTGGCCAGGTCGTCGCGCTCGGCGTCCGTGAGCGCGGGCAGGTCGGGCACGTCGCGCCGCGGCGCGAGGTGGACCTCGACGGGCCAGCGCGCCGCGTAGGGCACGTAGGCGACCCAGTGCTCCGTCTCGAGGACCACGCGGCGGCCGTCCGCGAGCTCGGACTCGAGCACGTCGCGCAGCAGGCTGCGGCCGGTGCGGCGGTGGTGCTCGCGGGCCTGGTCGAGCAGCGTGCGCGTGCGCGGCGTCACGTACGGGTAGCCGTAGATCTGGCCGTGCGGGTGGTGCAGGGTGACGCCGATCTCCTGGCCGCGGTTCTCGAAGCAGAAGACCTGCTCGACCCCGGGCTCGGCGCCGAGCGCGGCGGTGCGGTCCGCCCACGCGTCGATGATCGTGCGCACCCGCTGCGGCGGGAGCGCGCCGAAGGACGTGCGGTGGTCGCTCGAGAAGCACACGACCTCGCACCGGCCCGCCGCCGGGGCGTGGTGCTGGAGCGGCGCGTCCTCGACCACGGCGTCCGGGACGCCCGGCACGCGCTGGAGCGACGGGAAGCGGTTCTCGAAGACGACCACGTCGTAGTCCGTGTCGGGCACCTCTCCGTCCGAGTACGCGCTGCCGGGCCGTGCGGGGCACAGCGGGCACGAGTCCGCGGCGGGCAGGAACGTGCGGTTCATCCGGTGCGCGGCGAGCGGGACCCAGTCGCCGGTGAGCGGGTCCCGGCGCATCTCCGGGCCCACGTACGGGTGCGGGGTCCCGTCGGGGCCCGGCACCGGGGCGAAGCGGTCGGGCAGCGGGCGCGGGTCGTCGAGCCGTCGCGTGCGCTCGCCCGAGACGTACGCGGGGGAGTCGTCGAAGTAGACGAGCTCGCGGCCGTCGGCGAGCCGGGTCGAGGTGCGGCGCAGGTGCGGGTTCATGCGTGCGGTGTTCCGATCGCGGTGCGGTGGGGGAGGCGGGGAGCCGGCGCGGCGGTCGCCGGTCAGGCGACGACGAGCTGCTCGACGAGGTCCTGGACGCGCGCGCGCTCGTCCTCGGCGAGCCCGGCGTCGGTGACGAGGACGTCCACGTCGGCGAACGTCGCGAAGACGCGCAGGCCCGTCGTGTGCCACTTCGTGTGGTCCGCGAGGACGACGGTGCGCCCGGCGGACTCGATGAGCGCGCGGTTCGTCGCGGCCTCGTCGAGGTTCGGCGTCGTGAGCCCGATCTCCGGGTCGACGCCGTGCGCCCCGACGAACGCGAGGTCGACGCGCAGCCCCGACAGCGCGGCCTCGGCGAGCGGGCCGACGAGCGCGTCCGACGGCGTGCGGCTGCCACCGGTGAGGATCGTCTCCAGGCGCGGGTCGTTGGCCCGGTGCAGGATCTCGGCGACCGGGAGGGAGTTCGTCACGACCGTCAGGGGGCGCAGCGCGGGGTCCGCGGCGATGCGGGCGGCGAGCAGGTGGGTCGTCGTGCCGGCGCTCAGCGCGACCGACGCGTTCGCGCTGATGAGGTGGGCGGCGGCCGTCGCGATGGCCTCCTTCTCCGCGGCCTCGCGCGAGCTCTTCGCGGCGAAGCCGGGCTCGTGCGCGGTCGTGTGCGGGGCGACGGCACCCCCGTGGACCTTCCGGACGAGGCCCTGGTCGGCGAGCTCCACGAGGTCGCGCCGGATCGTCATGTCCGAGACGCCGAGCTCCCGCGTCAGGTCGCCGATCCGGACCGCGCCGTGGTCGCGGATCTCCGCGAGGATGCGCTCCTGGCGCTGTGAGGCGAGCATGCCGACAGTATTGTCCACATCGCCGAGAAATCCAACATGACCGAACAGGAACCAACATCGCTCGGCCCGGCGACGGGGCCGGGCCGAGCGGGTCAGTACCGGATCGCGTCGATCACCTTGACGCGCACGGCGACGAGCGCCGGAAGGAGCCCCGCCAGCGCGCCGATCCCGACGGCGGCGAGCATGCCGGTCACCGCGGCGGAGAACGGGAACCCGGGCGCGTCCTGGACGGCCGACCCCATGAGCACGTCGAGCGGGACGTTGTGCAGGACGACGATCGCGACCGTCACGCCCAGCAGCCCCGCGACGGTGGTCGCCACGACGCTCTCCATCATCACGGAGAAGAACACGCGCCCGGAGCTCGCGCCGAAGCTGCGGCGGATCCCGATCTCGCGGATCCGGTACCGCACCGTGACGAGCGCGATGTTCACGAGCCCGAGCCCGCCGAGCAGCAGCGCGATCGCGCTCACGCCGAGCACGACCCACCGGATGGCGCCGTCGACGACCGACGCCGACGGCGAGTCGGACCGGTAGACGTCGGCCTGGACACCCTCGAGCGCGCCCGCGACGTCGCGGCGCACCGTCTCGACGAGCGCGTCCGACAGGTCGTCGGGCACCCACAGCTCGAGCCGGGGCGGCCCCATCATCTCCATCGACTCGGGTGTGACCCACGTCGACTGGGCGTCGACCAGCGCGTACGCGACCGGGTCCATGTCGGGCCAGTCGTCGGGGAAGGCCCCGACGACGGTCGCGACGACCGGGTTGTCCCCGCCGATCGTCACCGTCGGGTGCTCGGCCACGGTCGTCCCGCCGAGCGCGTCGAGGAACGCCTGGTTGACGACGAGCGCGGGCGCGAGGCGGTCCGCGTCCGCCTCGGTGAACCAGCGACCCGACGTCACCTGGAAGCGGTGCATCGTGGCCCAGTCGGGCTCCACCCCGGTCGTGGTGATCTCGCGCGTGCCGTCGGGGAACCGCACCGGTGCGGGCGCGTCGCGCAGCATCGAGGAGTAGCCGATGCCATAGCGGTCGACGATCTCGTCGAACACCTGCTCGTACTCCTCCGACGTGGGCATGACGCTCCCGCCCTCGCCCGTGGGCCATGCCGAGACCTGGAGCGTCGCGGCGCGACCGCCCCAGCGTTCGTTCTGCTCGGCGGAGACCTGGCGCAGCATCTCCCCGGCCGCCGAGATCGCGGTGATCGCGCAGACCGCGACGGCGACGCCGACGAGCGCGAGCAGCACCCGGACCTTGTGGACGCGCAGCTCGTCCCAGGCCTCGAGGAGGGCGCCGACGACGCCGGTCATGCCGTGGCCCCCGCGTCGCGTGCGGTGTCCGGGGTCCCGGCCGCGGTGGCGGCGGACGCGCGAGCGGAGAGTGCGTGAGCGACCCCGACGAGCGGCCGGGCCACGTGCTCGGCCTGGTGGTCGTGGCTCGTCCCGGGGTCGGTCCCCGGATCGTGGTCCGTGCTCGGCGCGGTGCCGAGCGCCCCGAGGGACCCGGCGCTGCGCGCGCTGATGGAGATCGGGGTGAGCACCCCGTCCGCGAGCCGGAACTGGCGGGCGGCGCGCGAGGCGACGGCGAGGTCGTGCGTGATCGCGATGAGCGCGGACCCGTTCTCGCCGGCGATGGTGTCGAGCAGGTCCATGACCTCGCTGCCCGTGTCGACGTCGAGCGCTCCCGTGGGCTCGTCCGCGAGGATGACGCGCGGGACCCGCACGAGCGCACGCGCGATGGCGACCCGCGCCGGCGCGCCCCCGGCCCGCGTCCCCGGGGTCCCGTCGAGCCGCTCGCCGAGGCCGACCCGCTCGAGCATCTGGGCGGCCAGCGTGCGCCGCTGCCAGAACTGCCGCCCGCGCGCGTAGAGCAGCGGGGCGACGACGTTCTCGAGGGCGGTGCGGCCCTGCAGCAGGTTGAACTGCTGGAACACGAACCCGAAGTCCGTGCCGCGGCGCCTCGCCCGGGCGCGGCCCGAGAGCCGGCCGATCGGGACGCCGTCGAGCAGGTAGTCCCCGCTCGTCGGGCTGTCGAGGAGGCCGAGGATGTTGAGCAGGGTCGACTTGCCCGTTCCCGAGCGCCCCACGATCGAGACGTGCTCGCCGGCGCCGACCGTGAGGTCGATGCCACGCAGGATCTCGAGCTCGCGGTCGTCGGGGAGCAGCACCGAGCGGGTGACCCCGCTGAGCTCCAGGAGGCTCATCAGTACGAGGCCTCGCTGTCGTCCGTCATCATCATGTCGTCCATGACCGGCATGACGTCCTGGCCCGGCACGAACTCGAGGACCTCGTCGCCCTCGGCGAGGCCCTCGGTCACCTGGACGACGGACCCGTCGGTGAGACCGAGCGTCACGGCGCGCTCCTCGGGCTCGCCCTCCGCGTCGACGACCCACACCTTGCCCTGCTCGACGCGTCCGAGGACCGCCGTCACGGGCACCACGAGGGCGCCCTCGACGGAGCCGGCGGTGATCTCGAGCTCGGCGGCGAGCCCGGCGAAGACGGTGACGTCGCCCGGGACGGCGCACGTCACGCTCGCGGACGACGCACCGCCCGCCGGGTCGGGTGCGCCCTCCTCGGGCGCGTTCTCGGGGGCGGCGGCGGCGCCCATGCGCAAGTTCGTGCACACGAACGGCGCGGGGCCACCGGTGACCGTGACGGTCGCCTCGCCGGGGATCTGGAGGAGCCGGAACTGCTGCTCGGCGACCATGCTGGCCGTGACCGAGAGCGTGCCGGGCGAGACGGTCGCGAAGTCCTCGCCGACCGCCACCTCCTGGTCCTTGAGCGCGGTGAACGTGGCGACCGTCCCGCCGATGGTGGCCTCGACGGTCTCCCGCGTGACCTTCGGTCGGCGCTCGGTGACCGTGACCTCGCCCGTCTCCGGGTCGGTCTCGGTGAGGGGCTCGCGGGGCTCCTCGAGGGTCACCTCGAGGAGGGGCGCGCCTGCCTCGACCACGTCGCCGGGCTTGGCGAGCACCGCCGTGACCACCCCGCGCTGCGTCACCTTCTGCGGAGCGGCCGGGTCGGCGACGACCTGCCCGGTCAGCTTCACGGTGTTGGTGACGTCTCCCGTGGAGACGGCCACGCGGGGTTCCACGAGCTCGGCCGTGGGGAACGCGGGGTCGGTCGCGGGCTCGGGTGCCGAGCGGAACGCGATCACGGCGAGAAGGGCGGCGATCGCCGCCCAGATGACGATGCGGAGGGCGGGGAAGACGATCCGGCGGGTGATACCCACGTGCGGGCTCCTGGGACGACGGTGGCGGGACGGCGAGCGGGCGCTGCTGGCGGGGCCGACGACGGCCCGGCCCGAGGCTAGGGCGGCGACACGGACGGCGTCGTCATCCCTGGGGAGGAGTTCTGTCGCGGCTTCGTCACCGGCGGGTCACCGACCGGTCAGGTCGACGTGACCGCGTGGGGCCCGCGTGCGCGCCTGGCGGACCGCAGCGCTCTGCCCGGGCAGCCGGGGCGGCGTCGCAGGTCAGGGGAATGGTGGGCGGGACGAGGGCAGGGCGGAGCGGCGGCGATGCCACGACACGATCCCCCTCACCGGCCCGACGGCCGTCCCCCCGGACGAGATGCGGGCGAGACTATACCGTGGCGCGCGGAAAAGACAGGAAAAGGGCGGTGAAAGACCGGCCGACGTCCGGAGGCCGTCGCGTCAGACGACCGTGACCCCGAGCGATCGCCCCGCGAGCCCGCGGGGCCGGCGCGCGAGACCCGCGGCGACGTCGCGCAGCGCGGCCGCGGCGGGGGAGCCCGGGTCGGAGAGCACGACCGGGGTGCCGCCGTCGCCCGCCTCGCGCAGCGACACGTCGAGCGGCACCTGGCCGAGGAGGGGGACGGCGGTCCCCGTGGCGCGCGACAGGTTCGCCGCGACGCGCTCGCCGCCGCCCGCGCCGAACACCTCGAGGCGCGACCCGTCGGGCTGCTCGAGCCACGACATGTTCTCGACCACGCCGACGACGCCCTGCTGGGTCTGCGTCGCGACCGACCCGGCCCGCTCGGCGACCTCCGCGGCGGCGACCTGCGGCGTCGTGACGACGACGATCTCGCTGCCGGGCAGGAGCTGCGCGACCGAGATCGCGATGTCGCCCGTGCCGGGCGGGAGGTCGAGGAGCAGCACGTCGAGGTCGCCCCAGAACACGTCCGCGAGGAACTGCTGGAGCGCGCGGTGCAGCATCGGTCCGCGCCACACGACGGGCTGGCCCGGGGGCACGAACATGCCGATCGAGACGACCTTCACGCCGTGCGCGATCGGCGGCAGGAGCATGTTGTCCACGCGCGTGGGCTGCCGGTCGACGCCGAGCATGCGCGGGATGGAGAACCCGTAGATGTCGGCGTCGACGACCCCGACCTCGAGGCCCTGCGCGGCGAGCGCGACCGCGAGGTTCGCCGTGACCGACGACTTGCCAACCCCGCCCTTGCCCGACGCGATCGCGTACACCTTCGTCAGCGACCCGGGCTTGGCGAAGGGGATCTCGGGCTCGCCCACGCCGCCGCGCAGCATCGTGCGCAGCTCGGCGCGCTGCTCCGCGGTCATGACGCCGAGGTCGACCCGGACGTCCGCCACGCCCTCGACCGCGCGCACCGCGGCGTCGACGTCGCGCGCGAGCGTGTCGCGCATCGGGCACGTGGCGACCGTGAGGTCGACCCCCACCGTCACGACGGCGCCCGGCGCGCCGGGCTCGACGGCGACCGAGCGGATCATGCCGAGGTCCGTGACGGGGCGGCGGATCTCGGGGTCCAGGACCGTGGTGAGGGCCTGCCGGACGGCGTGCTCGAGCGGGTCTGCGGCGGGGTCGGGCATGCCCCCATCGTAGGCGCGGCCGGAGCCCGGTCGGCCGGGTCGGAGGTCCCGGACCGGACGTGAGCCCCGTCGTACGACGAGCGCCGCGGAACGGCGCTACCGTGCACGGATGGACGCCCTGGCCTCCCTCGCGCGGGACAGCGAGCTGTTCGGCGACGCCGTGCGCAGCGCCCAGCCCGACGCGCGCGTGCCCGCGTGCCCCGAGTGGACGGGCGCCGACCTGCTCTACCACCTCGCCGAGGTGCAGGACTTCTGGGCGCGCGTCGTCGGCCCGGCTCCCGGGGAGGGGATGGACGGCGACGAGGTCGAGCCGCTCGCGCGGCTGGCGTCCGACGCCGAGCTGCCCGCGCTGCTCCAGCGCTCGACGAGCCGGCTCGTCGCGGCGCTCACCGGTCGCGACCCCGACGAGCCGTGCTGGTCGTGGCACGACGACGGCCGGCACGTCGGCTGGGTGCTGCGACGCCAGGCGCACGAGGCGCTCGTCCACCGCGCCGACGCGGAGCTCACGGCCGGGCGTCAGGTCACGCCCGCCGACCCGGGCGTCGCGGCGGACGGCGTCGACGAGGTGCTGTCCGTCATGGTGGACGGGGTGCCCGGGTGGGGCGTCTTCACGCCCGACGGCGCGACGGTCTCCGTCGTCGTCGACGGGCCGGGGGAGCGGCCGCGGAGCTGGGAGCTCGCGTTCGGCCGCTTCACGGGGACCGGTCCGGAGTCGGGGACGGCGTACGACCTCGACGTCGCCCAGCTCGTCGACCTGCCCGGCTCGACGACCACGCAGGTGTCCGGCCCGGCCTGGGCGCTCGACCTGTGGCTCTGGGGCCGCGGCCCGGCGGACGGGCTCGTCGTCACGGGCGACCCCGCCCTCGCCACGCGCCTGCGCCGGGTCGCGGCGGAGGGCACGCGGTAGGGCCTCGGGATCAGCGGTCGGCGACCTCGTCGTCGGGCTGACGCGCCGCCTTCTCCTCCAGCTCCTCGAGCAGGTTGCGGATCTCGGACCGCACGAAGTCGCGCGTGGCGACCTCGCTCAGCGCGATGCGCAGCGCGGCCATCTCGCGCGCGAGGTACTCGGTGTCGGCGAGGTTGCGCTCCGCGCGCTGGCGGTCCTGCTCGGCGGTGACGCGGTCGCGGTCGTCCTGCCGGTTCTGCGCGAGCAGGATGAGCGGCGCGGCGTACGACGCCTGGAGCGAGAGCATGAGCGTGAGCGCGGTGAACCCGAACTCGGCGGAGTCGAACCGCAGCCCCTCCGGGCCCCACGAGTTCCACGCGATCCACAGCGCGCAGAAGACGGTGAGGTAGACGAGGAACCGCGGGGTGCCGAGGAAGCGGGCGATGCCCTCGGTCGAGCGGCCGACGGCGTCCTGGTCGACCCTGACGCGCGGGAAGAACGTGCGGCGCGCGGTCTTCGGGGTGTCGAGACGGTCAGCCACGGGCCACCCCCGCGGTGCCCGGACGGCCGGGCGTGCCCGCGGTGGGCGTGCGCCCGCCCGCGACGGCGCGGCGCGCGGCCTCGGTGTCCTCGTCGTCGGTCTCGCGCCAGTCGTCGGGCAGCATGTGGTCGAGCACGTCGTCCACGCTGATCGCGCCGAGCAGGCGTTTCTCCGCGTCGAGCACGGGCACGCACAGCAGGTCGTAGGTCGCGAGGATGCGGGTCACGCGCCCGAGCGGCGCGTCGGGCGTGACGCCCTCGACGTCGGAGTCGAGCACCGAGCCGACGGCCGCGTGCGGGGGCTCGCGCAGCAGGCGCTGGAAGTGCGCGACGCCGAGGAACCGGCCCGTGGGCGTCTCGAGCGGCGGGCGCGCGACGAACACCATCGACGCGAGCGCGGGCGCGAGGTCCTTGCGGCGGATCTGCGCGAGCGCGGTCGCGATGGTGGTCTCCGGGCCGAGCACGACCGGGTCGGACGTCATGAGACCGCCCGCGGTGTCCTCGGCGTAGGAGAGGAGGCGGCGCACGTCGCGCGCCTCGTCGGGCTCCATGAGCTCGAGGAGCTGGGCGGCCTGGGCCTCGGGGAGCTCGTGCAGGAGGTCGGCCGCGTCGTCGGGCTGCATCGCCTCCAGGACGTCGGCGGCGCGGTCGGTGTCGAGCCCGGAGAGGATCGCGACCTGGTCGTCCTCGGGCAGCTCCTCCAGGACGTCGGCGAGCCGCTCGTTGTCGAGCGCGCCCGCGACCTCGAGCCGGCGCGTGTCGCCGAGGTCGTGGATGACGTCGGCGAGGTCGGCGGGCTTGAGGTCGTCGTACGCGGCGAGGAGCATCGCGGCGCCCTGCGCCTCCGTGCTCCCGGCGAGCCCGGTCACGGCGTCGACGTCGACGACGAGCGCGTCGCCCCGCCGGCGCAGCCCGAGCGTGCCCTTGTGCTGCGCCTGCCGGCGCACGTACAGCTTGGTGACGAGCCAGTCGCCGGTGCGCTGGCGCTCGATCGCGAGGTCCTCGACGGTCGCCGAGCCCGACCCGTCGACGAACTGCACCGTGCGCTCCAGGAGCTCGCTCACGGCGAGCGTCTCCATCGCGCGCTGCTCGAACCGGCGCATGTTGACCAGCCCGGTGGAGATGACCTGCCCCGCGTCGATGCTCGTCACGCGGGTCAGAGGCAGGAAGACCCGACGCCGGCCGGGCACCTCGACGACCAGGCCCACCGCGCGCGGGGCTCCCTTGGGCCGGATGAGCACGACGACGTCCCGCACCCGCCCGACCTGGTCGCCGATGGGGTCGAACACGCTGGTCCCGGCCAGGCGCGCGACGAAGACGGTGGTGGCTGCACTCACGCCGCCAGCCTACGCACGCGCCCCCGTCGCCGCGCTCCGTCCCGGCAGGTGGCGGGCGTCACCGGTCGCCTGCCGGCCGTCCGTCGCGGGCCGGGGACGGGGACGGCCCTCGCGCGCTCCGCCCGGGTAGGACAGACTGGGCGAATGAGCATGTCACGCCCGGGCGCCGTCCCCCGTGTCCCCACCCCGCCGCGCGGCGAGGAGGTGGCGTCGTACGCGACCTACCTCGAGGCGCAGAAGGCGGTCGACTTCCTCTCGGACAACAAGTTCGCGGTCGAGCTCGTGACGATCGTCGGCACCGACCTCAAGATGGTCGAGCGCGTGACGGGCCGCCTCACCTACGGTCGCGTCGCGATCGCGGGTGCCGCGTCGGGCGCGTGGTTCGGCCTCTTCGTCGGCCTGCTGCTCTTCATGTTCTCCGGCCAGGGCGGGTTCGTGCTCACCGCCGTCGGGATCGGCGCCGGGTTCGGCCTGCTCTTCTCGGTGCTGTCGTACGCGCTGACGCAGGGCAAGCGCGACTTCACGTCGCAGAGCCAGATCGTCGCCTCGTCCTACGGCATCCTCTGCGCGCCCGAGCGCGCGGGCGAGGCACGCCAGCTCCTGGGCCGCATGCCCGAGGGCGCGGGCGGCGTCCGCGGGCCCGCCGCGCCGGCCCACCCCGGCTGGGGCGCCGCCTGGCGCTGATGCACAGCTCCGCGCCCGCGCGACGGCGGCGAGGGGCGGGGGGCGGCGTGGGGGGGG
>ERZ1464570.41-NODE-41-length-11711-cov-13.003861_pt1 | contig 11711 bp, 11 predicted proteins | sample MGYA00563957_ERZ1464570 | MGnify/ENA primary metagenome ERZ1464570 (study PRJEB39283, sample SAMN07833352) | human skin metagenome | isolation source: Scalp | host: Homo sapiens | place: India: Bengaluru | collected 2015-03-06 ... | reverse complement strand
CTGTGCTACTTCGCGGCCGTCGCGCGCATGCCCGTCGGCATCGCGCTGCTCGTCGCGTCCCTCGCGGCCGTGCGGCGCTTCGGCCGCGCGAGGGCGCGCTCGCGCGCGCCGCCGTGTCCGGGCCCGCGCGCTCCGGGGGCCGCGTAGACGGGCTGCCGGGCGGCCCGGGGAGCCCGTCGCCGTCGCCCACGTCGCAGCCGACGACGACCCCCACCTCCGAGCCGACCGTCGAGCCGACGCCGGACCCGACCGGGGAGCCGACGGGCGGCCCCGGTGAGCCGGGCAGCTCGGACGGGGTCGAGGTCTCGGTCGAGATCGAGCCGGCGTTCTCCATGCCCAACCTCGTCGAGACGCGGCTCAAGCAGGCGCGTGCCGACCTGGAGAAGCGCGGCGCGGTGACGGTCGTCGTCGTGGACGCGCGCGACGCGCGGTCCGGCGCCCTGCCCGGCGCGGCCAACGGCTGGACGGTGTGCGCGCAGGACCCGGAGGGCGGGGACCTCGTGCGCGCGTCGCAGACCGTGACGCTCGACGCCGCCCCGAACGCGAAGCAGTGCCCGTGACGCGCCCCTGACCGGGACCCGGCGCACCCGGGCCCGGGCCGCCCCGGGTGGCGGCGCGGACGACGGCGGAGGACGGTGGACTCTCACCCTCCACAGACAGGAGTCCGCCGCATGAAGATCGCCCTCGTCGGTGCCCACGGCAAGGTGGGCCGGCTGCTCGTCCCGATCCTCGTCGACCACGACGCGCCGGCCCCGGCGCGCGGCCGCGCCGCGCACCCGCGCCCGCCCGCCCGCCGCCGGGGCGGTGAGCCGCTCCCCCTCCCCGTCGAGCACGCCTCGACCGAGGAGATCGCCGCCGCGCTCGACGGGTTCGACGCCGTCGTGTGGTCGGCCGGCGCCGGCGGCGGGGACCCCGAGCGGACGTACGCCGTCGACCGCGACGCCGCCGGCCGCACCATGGATGCCGCCGTCGCGGCCGGGGTGCCGCGCTACGTCATGGTGTCGTGGATCGGGTCGGTGCCCGACCACGGCGTCGACCCCGACTCGAGCTTCTTCGCCTACGCCGACGCCAAGCTCGCCGCCGACGACCACCTGCGCGGCACCGACCTCGACTGGACCGTCCTCGGGCCGGGCACGCTCACCGACGACGACCCGACCGGGGCGATCCGCGTCGTCGGCGACGGCCCGGACGGCCTCGACGGCGCGGACGACGTGCCCGACGGCGCGGCCTCCCGCGTCTCGCGCGCGGACGTCGCGATGGTGGTCGCCCAGGCGCTGCGCACGCCCTCGACCGTGGGCCGGTTCATCCGCTTCACCGCGGGCGACACCCCGGTGCTCGAGGCGCTCGAGCGCTGACCGACCGCCCGCGTACCGCGCACGACGGGGCCGGGACCGCCCTCGCAGGAAGACGGTCCCGGCCCCGTGGGTGCACCGGCCGGTCAGGGCGCCGGCCGCAGCGTGCCGCGCGTCAGCCGCAGTCGATCGCGTCGTACGACACGTCGTACCGCTGGTACACCGGGTCGCCGCCGCGCCACTGGTAGGCCGCGACCGTCGCGGTACCCGCCGCGACGGACGACGCGCGCGTGCTGAACGACTGGTACGCGTTCTTGTCCGGCGCGAGGGCGCTGAACTTCTTCTCGCCGAACGGCGTGATGAGCCGGACGTCCGCGGGGGCGTCCTCGCCGTTGGCGCCGCGCACGGCGACGTACGCCGTGCCGTTGAGGCACCGCGCCTCCGCCTCGACGGCGTCGATGCGCGGGTTGCCCACGCCGTTGATCGCGAACGTGTCCTCGGACAGCGCCGCGACGGCGTGCCCGATGGCGCGCGACATGATGTCGAGCGCGGTCGCGTCGACGTTGTCGATCGTGTCCGCCGGCGAGTGGTAGTTCGGGTCGTAGAAGATGCCCTCGGTGCCGCCGAACATCGCGACCTCCTCGGCCGTCTTCGAGCCGTCCGCGCCGGTGAACAGGCCCGACGCCGGGACGCCGTTCTCGATGAACGCCTGGTAGTCGGAGCGGCCCGAGAACTCGGTGTCGACCCACGGCTGGTCGATGCCGTCGAAGTAGTCCGTGAACACCGACTCCGTCTCGGCCGAGCCCGGCGGGACCTCGACCGGGGCCGGGTACGTCGACTCGTTCGCGTCGTACACGCCGATGATGTAGTTCGGCGAGCCGACCATGTCGAAGTTGAGGTACGTCGCGATGTCGTCGAGCGCCGCCGGGTCGTTCGCGGCGAGGTCGCTCACGTAGTGGGTCGAGCCGCGCAGGCCGACCTCCTCGGCGCCCCACCACGCGAACCGGACGGCGTTCTCGACGTCCTGCCCGCCGTCGGTCGCGGCCGCGAGCTGGACCGCCACCTCGAGGATCGCGGCGGAGCCGGAGCCGTTGTCGTTGATGCCCGGGCCGTCCTCGACGCCGTCGAGGTGCGCGCCGACCATGACGACGTTGTGGTCACGCCCGCCCGGGGTCTGGGCGAGCACGTTGAACGTCTCGAACTCCTCGACGTGGGTCTGCAGGTCGTACGTCGCGACCGGCTCCGCGCCGCCCGCGATCGCGGCGAGGATCTGCTGGCCCGCGGCCTGCGTGATGCCCACCGTCGGGACCCAGGCGTCGTTCTCGGCACCGAGGGTCGGGCTCAGCGCGCCGTCGGTGTTGTTGTACAGGATCACGGCCGCCGCACCGGCCTGCGCCGCGTACAGCGCCTTGTCGGCGAACGGGCACGAGCCGCGGCTGATCAGCGCGACCGCGCCGCTCACGGCGACCCCGTCCCACGTGTCGGCGGTGCAGCCCTGGACGAGCGCGTCGGCGGGCTGCACGATCGGGCCCGTGACGCCGTCGTCCGGGGTGTCGGGCGCGAACTCGGCCGGGTAGACGTCCGACGTCACCTCGACGCCGGCCGCCGTGAGGGACAGCTCGTCGGTCTCCAGGTCCTCGAACGTGAAGTACTGGCGCTCGGGCTCGTAGCCCGCGGCCCGCAGGGCGTCCTCGACGTAGACGGCGCTCGCCTCGTAGCCGGGCGTCTCCAGCGCGCGGTTGCCGCCGTTGGCGTCCGCGATGTCCTGGAGGTCCTGGAGCCTCTGCATGACCGCGTCGCCGGTGACGAGGTCCTCGAGCGGGGGCGGGGCCGCGGCGGCCCGCAGGCTGCCCGCGGCCGTGCCGGACGCGGCGCCGAGAGGCTCGGCGCCGACGGGAACTGCGGTCAGCGCCGCGAGCACGAGGCCCGCTACCGCTGCGGACGGGACGATCGTTCGTGGTCTCACGCATCCTCCTCGACAGTGGCCCCCGCGGACCACCCCCGGTCGTGTCGGGGTGCGGCCGAGTCGCACACGAGACGCGACGCTGCGGAGGCTCGTGTGCTCGCGAGCGTATGCCTCCCGGGCCGTGCGCGGAACCCCCGGGCGGCACGAGCGTCAGGAGTTCACACGACCGTAACGGCCGTGGCGCCGGGGCAGGCCGCGGGCGACGTCGGGCAGACTGTGCCCGTGCCCGGATTCGCCGTCGTCGACCTCGAGACCACGGGGTTCTCCCCCCGCCTCGGCGACCGCGTCGCCGAGGTCGCGGTCGTCCTCGTGGACGACGCCGGTCGCGTCGAGGACGAGTGGTCCACCCTGGTCAACCCCGAGCGGGACCTCGGGCCGCAGCACGTGCACGGCATCGCCGCGGCGGACGTCGCGCTCGCCCCGACGTTCGACCGCGTCGCGCCCGCGCTCCTGCGCCTGCTCTCCGGGCGCGTGCTGGTGGCCCACAACGCGGCGTTCGACACGCGCTTCCTGCGCGCCGAGATCGGGCGCGCCGGGATCGCCGCGGCCATCGACCCCGTCGCGTGCCTGTGCACGCAGCAGCTCGCGAGCCGCTACCTCACGGGCTCGCGGGCGCTGGCCGCGTGCTGCGCGGCCGTGGGCGTCGTGCACGACGGCGTCCACTCGGCCCTGGGCGACGCGCGCGCCACCGCGGGGCTGCTCGGGTACTACCTCGACGTCGCGGGCGACGACGAGTGCTGGGCCGTCGCGCGCGCCGCGGCGGACGGCGTCCGCTGGTCGCTGCCCGCCGCCCTGCCCGGCGCGGAGCCGGTGCTGCGCGGCGCGAGCCGCGCCCGCGGGCACTGGCTCGCGGCGCTCGCCGACCCTCCCGCCGTTCCGGACCCGTCCCCGTCCGGCGGCCCGGGAGCGGACGCGCGGCGCGACGTGAGCACGTACCTGCGCCTGCTCGACGAGGCGCTCCTCGACCGCTACGTCTCGCACGCCGAGCGGGCCGCACTGCTCGCGGAGGCCCGGCACGCCGGGCTCGACCGCGCGACGGTCGAGACCCTGCACCGCGACTACCTGGCCGCGCTGGCCCGGGCCGAGCTCGACGCGCTCGACGGGACGACCGCCGCGGGCGACCGGGACGACGGCGCGGCGCTGCGCGACGACCCGGCGCTGCACGAGGTCGCCGGACAGCTCGGCCTCGACGCCGACGACGTCGTGGGCGCCGTCGAGGCGGCGCTCGGGACGCGCCTGGTCGAGACGGTCGCGGGCGCTGATGGAGCGGTCCCGCTCCGTCCCGCGTTCGTGCTGGCCGCGGGCGACGAGGTCGTGCTGACCGGCTCGATGTCGCGGACGCGCGAGGCCTGGGAGCGCGACGTCCGCGCCGCGGGCCTCTCCCCCTGGCCGTACGTCACGCGCCGCACGCGGCTCCTCGTCGCCGCCGACCCCGACTCCCTCTCGACGAAGGCCCGCACCGCGCGCCGCTACGGCGTCCCGGTCGTCACCGAGGCGGCGTTCGCGCGCCTGCTCGCCGTTTCGGGTGCACAGGCAGCATGATCTCCGACCGGTCGCCCGCGGCCGGTCTCACGGGCACGTCTCGTCGAGCTTGACCGCCGCGAGCGTCACGACCGTCGAGATAGGCACTACCGCACCCGGCGCAGGGTCCTGAGCGCAGACCGTCCAGTTCGAGTCATCGATCGCCAGACGCTCAAGACCCGTCGCGTCCTGCTGATCCATCAGGTACGAGTCCATGGTCTGCAGCAGATCCTGGGCATCCTGGAGATTCTGGCCGACCACCGCCGGCATGGTGAAGGTCTCCTCAGCGGCGTCGGTCGCACCAGAGCCCGTATCAGCCGCCGTGGGCTGCTCCGAAACGCTGTCCTCGTTCGGGGTGGGCTCTGGTTCCGCGCTCTGCGTGTCCGCCTCGGCCGTCTCCGTCACCGTCACCGTCGCGGGTTCCGCCGGGCTTCCTGTGCAGGCCGCGAGCAACACCGTCGCCACCCCGACAAGACCCCAGAATCGTCGTTTCATCATTCCCCCTTTGCAAGCCTGACCTCCAGAGTCGCAAGCCTTCGCCACCGCGGGCAGGGGCCGCGCGGGTGAATTGGTGCTCGGCCCCCCGACGTGGCCGGAGCGAGGCGGCCCCCGGGGTGCGACTCTGAGCGTCATGAGCACGCGCAGCATGACGGGCGCCACGGCCGAGGAGCCCGGCGACGAGGCGGCCGACGTCGACGCGCTCGTCGACGACCTCTTCGCCCTGCCGCTCGAGCAGTTCGTCGTCGCGCGCACGGCCGCCGCCAAGCGGGTCAAGGCGTCGGGCGACGCGGTCGGTGCGGAGCGCGTCGGCCGGCTCACGAAGCCGACGGTGGCGGCGTGGGTCGTGAACCAGGTGGCGCGCGAGCGGCCGGACGACGTCGCCGCGCTCGTGAGCCTCGGGGACGAGCTGCGCGACGCGACGGCCGACCGCGACCGCACCCGCCTGCGCACGCTCGACCGGCTGCGGCGCGAGCGGGTGGAGCGCGTCGTCGGGGAGGTGCGCGACGCGGGCGAGATCGCGGGCCGGGCGGTGTCCGGGACGGCGGTCGACCGGCTCGCGGAGACCCTCACGGCAGCGGTCATGGACCCGGACGCGGGCGCGCTCGTCCGGGCGGGCCGGTTGTCGCAGGCGCTCCAGCACGTCGGGTTCGGGATCGTCGACGAGGGCGGCGAGCCGGCCGACGTCGTCGAGCTGCGCGCGCGCACGGGCGCGCACGCGGACAGCGGCGGGACGGCCGACGGCGACGAGGAGCCCTCGGCCGGCGCCGAGGAGGACGCCGAGGCGGCGGCCGAGCGCGAGGTCGAGGAGAGCGCGGCCGAGGTCGACCGGCTGGAGGCCGAGCGCGACGACGCCGACGCCCGCGCGCGCGAGGCGGGGGACGCCGTCGGGCAGGTGGAGGACGAGCTCGCCCGCGTCGAGGACGAGCTCGCGCGGCTCGCCGACGAGCGCGAGGCGCTGCGCGCCCGCCTGAGCGACGCGCGGGACGCGGAGTCCGCCGCGCGGGAGGCGCTCGACGCGGTCGACGAGCGGCTCGACGCCGCCGAGGAGCGCGCCGCGGCCGCGCGCAAGGCCCGCCGGGCGGCGCGCCGCCGCTGAGGCCGTTCGTCGTGCGCGAACTCGGGACTGAGCGGGGCACGCTCAAGGTTGCACAGGTCAGACGCCACGGCCCCCGTGGCACGACCGACCTGGAGGACCACCATGATCAGCACCTACACCGTGGCGCCGTTCCGTCCGCTCCCCACCGAGCGGCTCGTGCGCCAGCTCTGGACGCGCCCGTCCGGCGCGGGCGTCGCCCCGACGGGCTTCGCGCCCGCCGCCGACGTCTACCGCGAGGGCGACGACCTCGTCGCCCGGTTCGACCTGCCGGGCGTCGACCCGGAGCGTGACGTCACCGTCGAGCTCGAGGGTCGCCGGCTCGTCGTCCGTGGCGAGCGTCGTGACCAGCGCGTCGTCGAGGCTCCGGCCGACGAGGCGTCCGACGACGCCGAGCAGGCCGAGGGCGAGCAGCCCGCGGCGGGCACCGACGAGGCGGCCGAGACCACCCTGGCCGGGCGCCGTGTCCGCGAGGTCCGGTTCGGCGAGTTCCGCCGCACCGTCACCCTGCCGAAGACGGCGGAGGCCGACGCCGTCCGCGCGTCCTACGACGCGGGCGTGCTCACCGTGACCGTCCCCGCCGCGGGCGTCCCCCGCCTCCCCCTGCCCCGCGAGGGCCCGGCCGCCGCCGGTGGACGCACCGCCGGCGCGCCCCCCGCCGCGGCGCCGGCCCGCCGACCCGGCCGCGCACGCCCCTGCGCGGTCGGACGGCGGGGCCGGCACCCTCGTGGTGCCGGCCCCGTCCGACCTCCGGATGGGGACCTCTCCCCCTGTCCGGTGGCCGACGGGAGCCGCGTGTTCGGCTAACCTCCGTGCCATGACGAGCCACCGGAGACCGCGCTCGACCCTGCCTCGCACGCGGTGGTCGACGCTGCGACGCCGCGCCCTCGTCGGCGCCCTCGGCCTCACCGCCGCCCTCAGCCTGGGCGCGTGCACGGGAGAGGCCGAGGACGGGCCGACTCCTGTCGTGGTGGGTGCCGCCGAGTACGAGCCGATCCTCGAGACGCGCCTGCCGGTCCCGGGGTCGGCGGAGGACGAGGTCACGCTCGGCCTCGTGTCCCTCGTCGCGGACGGCTCGACGGTGGAGCTCCGCGTCCTCATGACCCCGCACTTCGCGGGCGACGACTCCGCCGAGACGTACTCGGTGTACGACATGCTCGGCAAGGACCACAACCCGCGGATCGTCGACGTCGGTGCGCTGACGCAGTACGACGTCGTCTCCGCGTCCGGGCAGAAGCTCTCGACGGACCCCGTCACCGCGGACACCGTCAACGGCAGGCCGCTGCTCTACCAGGCATGGTTCCCCCGCCCGGAGGGAGAGCCCCGCACCGTGGACGTCCGTCTCCACGACGCCTGGCCCGCCTTCGAGGACGTGCCCGTGACCTGGGAGAGCGAGGAGTGAGGCGCCGTCACGCGACGGCGGCCGGTGCCCTGGCGGTCGCGCTCGTGCTGGGTCCGCTGTCCGGCACCCCGGCCGCGGCGAGCGAGGACGAGCAGGGCTTCGACCCGGGCGTCGACCCGCTCACCCTCGACGACCTCGGCGGCGCGCCCGCCCGGGAGGACCTCGACCGTGCGACGACCCGGTTCGACCCGGGGGTCGCGACGACGTTCGAGCTCGCCGGTGCCGTCACGTCGCTCGAGTACGTCGAGGTCGAGGCGGACGAGGTCGTCGTCACGCTCGAGACCGACGTCCTGTTCGACGTCGGCTCGGCCGAGCTCTCCCAGGCCGCCGTCGAGCGCGTGCAGGAGATCGCCGCCGAGCTGCCCGACGGTGTGACGGCGAGCGTCGCCGGGCACACCGACTCGGTGGGCGAGGAGGCGGACAACATGGACCTCTCGCAGCGGCGCGCGCAGGCCGTCGTCGACGCTGCCGCGACGGTACGACCCGACGTCACGTTCGAGGCGCAGGGGTACGGGGAGACGCGCCTCAAGGTCGAGGAGGGCGGTGACGACGTCGCGGACGACCGTGCCCAGAACCGCCGTGTCGAGCTCCGCTACTCCGGGACGACCCCGGGCGAGCGCGGCCTCGAGGTCGAGGAGCACGAGCTCGATCCCGTCACCGCGGAGCTCGTGCCGGGCGACCGCCCGCGCGTGGAGCCCGTGACGGACACGGAGCCCGTCGTCGAGAAGACGGTCGTCGTCCCGAACGAGGACGGCCGCCAGGAGGAGGTCCGCGTCGGCATCGAGCCGATCGTGGTCCGCGGATCTCTCATGCGCCTGCGCCTCCAGCTCACGCCGCTCGGCCCTGTGGACGGTGACGAGGAACGCATCAGCGTGTACGCCATGACGGGTGCAGGAGAGCTGCACCCGTCGGCCGTCGACCCCCGCGCGCTGGTCTCGTACGCACCGGTCCGCGGCAGCGGGGCACGCGAGCTCGAGACCGAGCCGCTGTTCGCGCGTACGAGCGTCGGACGCACGGTGGGCTACGAGGTGTACCTGCCGCGCCCGCTCGACGCGTCGCTCGAGTCGCTGTACGTGAACGTCGTCCCGACGTGGCCGACGTTCGAGGACGTCCCGATCCGCTGGGACTGACGTCCCTTTCACCCCGTCAGGCCCTCCCCGAGGCGGCTGACCGCGCGTTAGCGTTCACCTCACGCCCCCCGGGGCTTCGGTCGTGCCCGTCGACGTCGACGCGGTGACCGCGAGACGAGGACGACGCATGGCCCTGAGATTCAACGCCCCTCCCGGCTGGCCCGTGGCCCCCGGAGACTGGCGCCCCGAGCCGGGCTGGGCCCCGGACCCTGCCTGGCCGTCCGCGCCGGAGGGTTGGACCTTCTGGGTCGAGGACACCACCACCGCACCGTCGTCCGGGGCCACGCGGCCTCGACGCGGGCGCCGGGCGGCCCTGCTGACCGCAGCGGGCGTCGCTCTGTTCGTCGTCGGGCTGCTGGTCGGGCAGGGCAGCTCCGGCCGGGCGCTCGACGAGGCCAGGACCCTCGTCGCGCAAGCGGCGGACGACCAGGACGCGGTCGAGGGCGAGCGCGCCGAGCTGGACGCCGAGCGGACCGCGCTCGAGGAGCAGACGGCCGCCGCGCAGGCGGCCCAGACCGAGCTGGACGAGCGGGCGACGGCGCTCCAGTCGTCGGAGGCCGACGTCGCGGCGCGCGAGGGTGCGGTCGCGACCGTCGAGGCCGAGCTGGCGACCCGGGTGACCGACGTCGAGGGTCGTGAGGCCGCTGTCGCCCAGGCGGAGGCGACCGCCGCGGCGGCCCGCTCGGCCCAGCAGACCCGGCCCAGCGCACCTGCGGGCGTCGCCGACACCGGCGGCAGCACGTCCACGTACTACCAGAACTGCGACGCGGTGCGGGCCGCCGGCGCGGCCCCGCTGCTCCGCGGCGAGCCGGGCTACGCCCCCAAGCTCGACCGCGACGGCGACGGCGTGGCCTGCGAGTAGGTGGTCAGCCCTCGGCCGCGCCCGCGCGGCCGAGGAACGACCGCAGGGCCTCGGTGACGAGCGCGTGGTCGTCGCCCTGGGCGAGCCCGGACACGGTGACGACGCCGACGATCCCGACGCCCTCCACGCGGACGGGGAACGCGCCGCCGTGCGCGGCGTACTCCTGGAGCGGGAGGTCGTGCTTCTCGTTGAACGACGTCCCCGTCGCCCGGGCCCGCAGGCCCACGAGGTACGACGACGCCCCGAACCGCTCGACGACCCGCACCTTGCGCTCGACCCAGGTGTCGTTGTCCGGCGTCGTGCCTGCGCGCGCGGCGTGGAACACCTGCTGCGGCCCCTTGCGGACGTCGATCGTCACGGGCAGGTCGCGCTCGTCGGCGAGCTCGACGAGCAGGCAGCCGAGCCGCCACGCGTCGTCGTGCGTGAAGGTGCGGAGCACGAGGTCGCGCTCGTCGGCCTCGACGGAGGCGACGAGGGCGGCGAGGTCGTCGGGCGTCGTCATGCGGTCATCGTGGCACGATCACGTCGTGACGACGACGCCCGCTCCCCGCCCGGCAGCCCTCGACCCGCTCGACCACGGCCTGCTCGACCGCGCGTCGGGCGTGCTGCTCGCGCAGGCGGCGGGTGACGCGCTCGGCGTGCCGTACGAGTTCGCGCAGCCGCCCGGGCCCGGGCACCGCGACGAGGTCGCGGTCATGCGCGGGGGCGGGCTCGGCCCGTACGCGCCCGGCGAGTGGAGCGACGACACGCAGATGTCGGTGTGCGTCGCGCGCGTGACGGCCGCGCACGACGTCCTCTCCCCCGTGCCGGACGCGTTCGGGGCGACCCCGCTCGACGACGTCGCCGCCGCGTTCGAGGCCTGGCGCACCGGAGGCGCGTCCGACGTCGGGACGCAGACCGCCGCCGTGCTGCGCGACGCCGCCGCCCGCCGTGGTCCCGCCGCGACGCGCCTGCGCGAGGCGTCCGCGGCGCTGCACGCGGCGACCGGTCGCACGGCCGGGAACGGCGCGCTCATGCGGACGGGCGTCGTCGGGCTCGTCGCGCTCGGCGACCGGGACGCGACCGCCCGCGCGGCGCGCGCCGTCGCGGAGATCACGCACACCGACCCGCTCGCCGCCGAGTCGTGCGTGCTGTGGTCGGAGGCCGTGCGCGTCGCGGTGACCGAGCAGCGGCTCGACGTGCGGGCCGGCCTCGACCTGCTCGACGCGGAGGCCGCGGCGCGCTGGTCGGCGTGGGTCGCGGACGCGGAGTCCGCCCGGCCCGAGGCCGACCTCCGGCAGAACGGCTTCACGGTGACCGCGCTCCAGGCGGCGTGGCGTGCGCGCCCGCCGCCGCCCCCGCCCCCGCGCGCCCGGCTCGCCGGCCGGGACCACCTGGTGGCGGCGCTCCAGGCCGCGGTGGCCGTCGGCGGCGACACCGACACCGTCGCGGCGATCGCGGGCGCCCTGCTGGGCGCGCGGTACGGCGCCCGCGCGGTGCCCGAGGAGTGGTCCGCGGCCGTCCACGGCTGGCCGGGGATCGGCCGCCGCGTGCTCACGGCGCTGGCGCGCCGCACCGCCCAGGGCGGCCTCGTGCGCTCCGAGGCGCTCGTCCTGCCCGACGGCGACGCGCGCCCCGTGCAGCACTGCCCGCTGTGCGGGACGCTGCTCCGCGAGAACCCCCGCTACCCGCGCCACGTGTGCGGGTGGTGCGGGCAGGACGTCACCGACGAGGCGGGCCGTCCCGTCGTGCTGGCGAACGCGAGCCTCACGGGCGGGTACACCGCGCAGCGCCCGGACGGCTCGCCCGCGTCGTCCGAGGTGCTCGCCGGGAGGGTCTGGATCGACGGCGTCGCGCTCCGCGCGCAGGAGGCCCGGTTCGGCGGGGTCGTCGTGCAGCCGCTCGACGACCCGTCGGTGAGAGGCATCGCCGAGCCCACGAGACGGAGGCGCGGGGCGGGGGGCG
>ERZ1464570.40-NODE-40-length-11953-cov-12.820894_pt1 | contig 11953 bp, 9 predicted proteins | sample MGYA00563957_ERZ1464570 | MGnify/ENA primary metagenome ERZ1464570 (study PRJEB39283, sample SAMN07833352) | human skin metagenome | isolation source: Scalp | host: Homo sapiens | place: India: Bengaluru | collected 2015-03-06 ... | reverse complement strand
CGGACGCGCCCCGGCGGGCCGCCCGCCCGCCGCCGCGGCCCGAGACGGCCGGCCCCCCCCCCCGCCCCCCCGCGCGGGGCCGTGCGTGGCGTCCTCGTGGCTCATGACCGTCCTTCTCTCGGGCCGCTCGCGCGGCGGGTCGTCGGGTGCGTGCGGTCCGCGGCGCTCACAGGGGGATGTTGCCGTGCTTCTTGGGCGGCAGGCTCGCGCGCTTGGTCCGCAGGGCCCGCAGCGCGCGCACCACCTGCACGCGCGTCTCGGACGGGCGGATCACCGCGTCCACGTAGCCGCGCTCCGCGGCGTCCCACGGGTTGACGATCGCGTCCTCGTACTCCGCGACGAGGCGCGCGCGCTCCGCCTCGACGTCGTCGCCCGCGTCGGCCGTCCGCTTGAGCGCCGCGCGCTGCAGGATGTTCACCGCGCCGCCCGCACCCATGACCGCGACCTGCGCCGTCGGCCACGCGAGGTTGACGTCCGCGCCGAGCTGCTTGGACCCCATGACGATGTAGGCGCCGCCGTACGCCTTGCGCGTGATGACCGTGACGAGCGGGACCGTGGCCTCCGCGTAGGCGTAGATGAGCTTCGCGCCGCGGCGGATGATGCCCTGGTGCTCCTGGTCGACGCCCGGCAGGAAGCCCGGGACGTCCACGAGCGTGAGCACGGGGATGTTGAACGCGTCGCACGTGCGCACGAACCGCGCCGCCTTCTCGGCCGCGTCGATGTCGAGCGTGCCCGCCATGGCGAGCGGCTGGTTCGCGACGACGCCGACCGACTGGCCCTCCACGTGCCCGAACCCGACCAGCACGTTCTTGGCGAACAGGGGCTGCACCTCGAGGAACGCGCCCTCGTCGAGCACGTGCTCGATCACCGTGCGCATGTCGTACGGCTGCGAGTCCGAGTCCGGGACGAGCGCGTCGAGCTCCTCGTCCTCCTCCGTGACCGCGAGCTCGACGTCGTCGGGCAGGAACGACGGCGCGTCCGACAGGTTGTTCTGCGGCAGGTACGACACGAGGTGGCGCACGTAGTCGATCGCGTCGTCCTCGTCGCTGCCCAGGTAGTGCGCGACACCGGACTTCTCGTTGTGCGTCAGGCCGCCGCCGAGCTCCTCGAAGCCCACGTCCTCGCCCGTCACGGCGCGGATCACGTCCGGCCCGGTGATGAACATGTTCGACGTCTTGTCGGCCATGACGATGAAGTCCGTGAGGGCGGGGGAGTACACCGCGCCGCCCGCGCTCGGGCCGAGGATGAGCGAGATCTGCGGGATCACGCCCGACGACGCGACGTTGCGGCGGAAGATCTCCGCGAACTGCGTGAGCGCCGCGACGCCCTCCTGGATGCGCGCCCCGCCGCCGTCGGAAATGCCGATGAGCGGCACCCCGGTGCGCAGCGCGAGGTCCTGCACCTTGGTGATCTTCTGCCCGTGGACCTCGCCGAGGCTCCCGCCGAACACCGTGAAGTCCTGCGAGTACACGCACACCTGGCGGCCGTCGATCGTGCCGTGCCCGACGACGACGCCGTCGCCCGCCAGCCGCTTCTTCTCCAGGCCGAAGTTGTGGGAGCGGTGCTTCGCGAACGCGTCGAGCTCGACGAAGCTCCCCTCGTCGAGGAGGGCGTCGATGCGCTCGCGGGCCGTCTTCTTGCCGCGCGCGTGCTGCTTGGTCCGCGCCGCCTCCTCGGGCAGCCCGACCGCCTCCGCGCGACGGCGGTCGAGGTCGGCGAGCTTCGCCGCGGTCCCGGTGAGGCGGGGCGCGTCGGCGCTCTCGGTCGTCGCGGGCGAGGTCGTCGCAGAGTCCGTCACGCACCCGAGCCTAGTTGGAGGATCGCACCCACTCGATGCGGCCGCCGCCAGCACCGCAGGGGCTCGGGTTGGTGGGTCCCCACAACTCGGCCGGTCGCAGGTCGGCCGGTCCCCGCCTCGTGCGGCGCCCGCGCCGTGCGCGAGGATGGCGGGCATGGCGACCGCGCACGACCCCGAGACCCCGTCCGGCGACGAGCGACCCCCGCTGCGGGCCGACTTCCTGCGCGAGCTGCTCGTGGCGCCCGCCGGTCCGCTCGCCCGGCTCGAGGTCGTGCCCGAGTCCGCGTCCACCAACGCGGAGCTCGCGGCCGCCGTCGCGCACGACCCGGCGGCGTGGCCCGCTCCCGCGCTCCTCGTCGCCGAGCACCAGCCCGGGGGCCGCGGCCGGCTCGGCCGCTCGTGGACGACGCCGCCCCGCACCGCCCTGCTCGGCTCCCTCCTCCTGCGGCCCGACGTGCCGCGCGAGGCCCTCAGCTGGCTCCCGCTGCTCGCCGGGCTCGCGACCGCACGCGCGCTGCGCGCCACCGCCGGCGTCGAGGCCGTCGTCAAGTGGCCCAACGACGTCCTCGTCCCCGACCCCGGCGCGGGCGAGCCCGCACCGCTGCGCAAGGTCGCCGGCATCCTCGCCGAGGTGCTGCCCGACGGCGGGGTCGTCGTCGGCGTCGGCGTCAACGTCGCGCAGCGGCGCGACGAGCTGCCCGTCCCGACCGCCACCTCGCTCGCCCTCGCCGGAGCCGCGACCACCGACCGGGAGGTCGTGCTCGTCGCGCTGCAGGAGCAGTTCCGAGAGGTCCTCGCGCGCTGGCAGGACGCCGGGGGCGACGCGCACGCCGCCGGGCTCGACGCCGACTGCGCCGAGGTCAGCGCGACGCTTGGCACGCGCGTGCGCGTCGAGCGCGTCGCGGGCGGGGACGTCCTCGGGCTCGCGACCGGGCTCGCCCCCGACGGCGGCCTCGAGGTCCGCCTCGACGACGGCACGACGACCGTCCACCACAGCGGCGACGTGCACCACCTGCGCCCCCACGACTGACCGGCCCACGCCTGACCCGCCCCCGGAGAGCCCCTCGAGATCGGCGGTCCGCGGCCGGATCGGCGGTCGTGCGTGCCGATCTCGCGTGCGCCCGCCGACGTCGACGAGCCCGGCCGAGGAATAGGATCGCCGGGTGCCAGTGGACCCGGAGAACGAGCTCGCCCCCGCACCGTCCGCGACGACCGCGGAGGACGGCGCGCCGACCACCGAGGCCGAGGCGACCGAGGCGGTGCTCGACGAGGCGCTCCTCGGCGGACCCCGCACCCTGACCGTCGAACGGCTCGCCGAGCGGGCCGGCGTCGACGAGGACCGCGTCCGCGCCTACTGGCAGGCGCTCGGCCTCCCGCTCACCGAGGGCGAGGAGCACGCCTTCACCGAGCGCGACGCGCAGGCGCTCGCGGACGTGTTCGCGTTCGCCGAGCAGGAGCAGCTCGACCAGCGCGCGCTCACGACGCTCATCCGCTCGACGGGGCACACGACCGAGCGCCTCGTGCTGTGGCAGGTCGAGGCGCTCGTCGAGCACCTCACGCGGCGGTTCGACCTCGACGACACGAGCGCGCGCCTGCTCGTGCTCGACCGGCTGCCCGAGCTCGCGCCCGTCCTCGAGGAACAGCTCCTGCACGCGTGGCGGCGCCAGCTCGCGGCCGTCGCCGGGAGGTTCGCGGTCGAGTTCTCCGACGCCCGCGCGACCGCGGTCGACGAGCACGAGCTCCCGCTGCCGCGTGCGGTCGGGTTCGCGGACATCGTGTCCTTCACGCAGCGCACGCGCGGCCTCGGCTCGAGCGAGCTCGCCGAGTTCGTGCAGCTCTTCGAGACGAGCGCGCGCGACGTCATCACCGCGGCGGGCGGGCGCGTCGTCAAGACGATCGGCGACGCGGTGCTCTACGTGGCCGACGACGTCGCGACCGGCGCGCGCGTCGCGCTCGGCCTGGCCGCGGCGGGCGGCCGCGAGGAGGACGTCGACGTGCCGCCCGTACGCGTGAGCCTCGTGTGGGGCCGCGTGCTGTCGCGGTTCGGCGACGTGTTCGGCCCGAGCGTCAACCTCGCGGCGCGCCTCGTCGACATCGCCGACCCGACGACGGTGCTCGTCGACCGCGAGACCGCGGGCCTGCTCGCCGGCGACCAGCGGTTCGCGCTCACGGCGCAGCCCGAGACCGAGGTGCAGGGCCTCGGGACGATCGAGCCCGTGCGCCTCCAGTGGGCCTACCGCGGCTGACCGGCTGCGCCGGGCGCGCGGTCGCCGACGTCCGCGCGGCAGGACCCGTGCCGGTCAGACGGCCTCGAGGAGCCCCGGGCCGTCGTTCGTCACAGAGTTGACCAAGGTCGAGATCTCGCGCGCGACCATGGGGACGTCGTCGTGCGGGCCGCCGAGCCCGAGGAGGTCGGCGGCGCCCCGCGCGTCGACCGCCGGGTCGAGCCACGCGTCCCAGGCGTCGGACGGCAGGGCGAGCGGCATGCGGTCGTGGATCTCGGCGAGGTAGGGCGCCGCGTCGGTCGTGATGATGGTCGTCGAGACGAGCCAGCGGTCCGGGTCGTCGTCCGCCTTGGTGCGGTCGCGCCAGAACTCGTAGAGCCCCGCGAACGCGGCGCTGCGCCCGTCCCCGGGCGCGATCCAGTACGGCTGCTTGGGGACCTTGCCCCGGCGCGCCGGCGCGCCCGCGGACCCGGCGGGGGACGCGCCGTCGGGCAGGACGCGCCACTCGTAGTAGCCGTCGGCGGGCACGAGGCACCGCCGCACGCCGAACGGCTTGGCGAACGCCGGCTTGTCGAGGATCGACTCCGCGCGCGCGTTGATCATGCGCGCGCCGCCCTTCGGATCCTTCGACCACGACGGGACGAGGCCCCAGCGTGCGAGCCGCAGCGAGCGGCGCACCTCGCCCGTGTCCTTCGCGGCGCGCTCGACGACGATCCGCACCGGGTCCGTCGGCGCGAGGTTCCACGACGGCGGGAGGAGGCGCGCGTCGTCGGCCACGTCGGCGATCGCGAACTCGTCCGCGAGGTCCTGGGCGTCCCGGAAGGAGGCATAGCGTCCGCACATGCCTCCAGGGTGCCGCACGCCACCCACGCTCGCGCCGGGCTGGCGGGCGGGCGCCCGGGGAGGGCCGCCGGGCTGCGCGCGCGACGGTCAGGCCCGTACCAAGGGAGAGCAGGCTCACGCCCGTGAGCCCGGTCCGCACGCGATCGAATCGTTACGATGGGAGTCATGCCACCCTCCTCGGTCGACCCCGCCGTGCCCCGACCGAGATCGTCCGCCCGCTGGGTCCTGCTCCTCGGCGCGCTCGCCACGCTGCCCGCGCTCACGGTGGACATGTACCTCCCGCTCCTGCCCGAGGTGGGCGCCGAGCTCGGTGCGCCCGACTCCCTCGCGCAGCTCACGCTGTCCGGCATGCTTCTCGGCGGCGCCGTCGGGCAGCTCGTCATCGGGCCGCTCTCCGACCGCTACGGCCGTCGTCTGCCCGTGCTCGTCGGGCTCTCGCTGCACGTCGTCACGTCGATCCTGTGCGCGTTCGCGCCCAACATCGGCATCCTCGTCGGCCTGCGCGTGCTCCAGGGGTTCTTCAACGCGTCCGCGTCCGTCGTCGCGATCGCCGCCATCCGCGACCGGTTCACCGGGTCCGAGGCCGCGCGCGTCCTGTCGCGGCTCATGCTCGTCATCGGGCTCGCGCCGCTCCTCGCGCCCTCCATCGGGTCGTTCATCGGCGCGCACGCCACCTGGCGGGCGGTCTTCTGGGTCCTCGCGCTCGGCGGCGTCGTGCTCGGCGCGATCGTCCTGTTCTTCATGCCCGAGTCCCTGCCGCTCGAGCGTCGTCGCCCCGCCGGGGCGCGCACCGTCCTGCGCGGGTACGCGGGCCTCCTGCGCGACCGGCACTTCGTCGCGCTCGCCGTGCTCCCCGGCCTCGGGCAGGCCGTGCTCATGAGCTACGTCGTCGGCTCACCCTTCGTCCTGCAGGAGGGGTACGGGCTCAGCCACGGGCAGTTCGCGCTCCTGTTCGCCGTGAACGGCATCGGGCTCGTGCTGTCGGCGCAGGCGAACGCCGCGCTCGTCCGCCGCGTCGCGCCCGTGCGGCTGCTCCGGACGGCGCTCGTGGTGCAGGGCGTGTTCGCCGTCGGTCTCCTCGTGGTCGCCCTGACGGGGGCGGGCGGCATCGTCGGGATCGTCGCCGCGCTGTTCCTCGTCCTGTCGATGCAGGGCCTCATCCCGGCGAACGCCTCCGCGCTCGCGCTCACGCGGCACGGCGAGATCGCCGGCACCGCCGCCGCGGTCATCGGCGCGTTCCAGGCCGGCGTCGCCGGGCTCGTGAGCCCGCTCGTCGGCGTCCTCGGCGGCGACGCCGTCGCGATGTCCACCGTCATGCTCGGGGCGGTCGTCGCGTCGATCCTCGTGCTCGGGCTCGCCACGCCCGCGTTCCGCCGCGGAGGCTGGCACACGCCCGTCTGACCCGTTCTTCGCCGCCCTTTCACACGTCCTCCTGCCGGTCCGGCGCACGTTTCCGCGCGCGACCCTCTACTCTCGGACCGTGCCGAAGTCCGCCCCCGCCTCGCCGCCCGCACGCGCGAGGTCCCGCGCGACGCAGGAGACGCGTTCCCGGGAGGGCGGGACGGACAAGCCCACCGGGGGCCCGCACCACGCCCGCGCGCTCCGTTCGCACCGCGTCGCGAGGGCGATCGGGCTCGTCCTCACCGGCGCGCTCGTCTTCGTCGCCGTCGGCGCGGGAGCCGTGTACCTCGACCTCAAGTCGAAGATCACCGTGAGCGACGTGTCCGAGTACGTGGTCGGCATGCCGACCGAGGAACCACCGAAGGACCCCTCCGACCCGTTCGCGGGCAAGGCGCTCAACATCCTCGTCATGGGCACGGACTACCGCGACGCCGAGAACGCCGCGCTCGCGGGCGAGGAGGAGGGCATGCGGTCCGACACCACGTTCATCGTGCACGTGTCCGGCGACCGCACGCGCATGGAGGTGGTGTCGATCCCGCGCGACTCGCTCGTCGACCTGCCCGCGTGCAAGCTGCCCGACGGGTCGATGTCCTCGCCCCGGCGCAACACCATGTTCAACGAGGCGTTCCAGATCGGGTCGGGCGGCGTCGACGACATGGACGCGGCCGCCGGCTGCACGATCTCGTCGGTCTACAGCCTCACGGGCGTGCCCATCACCAACCACGTCGTGGTGAAGATGACCGGGGTCATCGGCGTGGTCGACGCGATCGACGGCGTGACGATGTGCTTCCCAGAGCCGATCAAGGAGGATCCCCGGTACGGCACCCTCGACCTGCCCGCCGGCGAGCACACGCTCGACGGTCACGAGGCGATCGGCTTCCTGCGTGCGCGTCATGGCACGGGGATGGGCCTCGAGATGGGCTCCGACCTCACGCGCATCGCCCGGCAGCAGGCGTTCATCGACTCGGCGGTGCGCGAGCTGCTCTCGCAGAACATCATCACCAACTCGCCCCAGCTCTACGGGGTCATCGAGGCCGTGCTCGACTCCATCAGCGCGGACCCCACGATCGCGGACCCGACGGCGCTCGCCGGGCTGGCGTTCAGCCTGCGGGCCATCAAGCCTTCCGAGGTCGTCTTCACCCAGGTCCCGGTCGTGGACGCGGCGAGCGACCGCAACCGCGTCGAGTGGACGGCGGAGGCCGACGCGATCTGGCAGCGGCTGATCGACGACGCGCCCCCGCCCGGCCACGAGCCCGTCACGGACCCGCGCGACGACGCCACGGCCCCCGCGGACGGTGCGACCGACCCCGGAGCGGGGACGGACCCGGGCACCACCGACCCCGGGACCGGAGCCGTCGACCCCGGCACGGGCGCGACGGACCCCGGTGCCGGGACCGACCCGGGAGCCGGCGCGACGGAGGAGCCACGCGACGGCGTGTGCGCCTGACCTCGCTCAGGGCCGCGACGCGCCGAGCGCGGCCAGGCGCCGCACCGCCTCGTGCAGGACGTCCTCGCGCTTGACGAACGTGAACCGGACGCGGGACGCGAGCGCGCGCGCCGTCGTCGACCCCGGGGTGCAGAACGCGCTCGCGGGGACGGCCACGACGCCCGCGAGGGCGGGCAGCTCGCGGCACAGCGCGGTGCCGTCCTCGAATCCGAGCGCGGCGCCGTCGGCGATGACGAAGTACGTGCCCTGCGGCACGACGACGTCGAACCCCGCGCGGACCAGGCCCTCGCACAGCAGGTCGCGGCGTGCGGCGAGCGAGTCGGCGAGCGCGCGCGGGGTCTCGTCGTCCGCGAGCGCGTCGGCGATCGCCGGTTGGAACGGCGCGCCCGACGTGTAGGTGAGGAACTGCTTCACCGTGCGGACCGCCGTGAGGAGCGGCTCGGGGCCGTGCAGCCACCCCACCTTCCACCCCGTGAACGAGAACGTCTTGCCTGCCGAGGAGATGGTGATCGTCCGCTGCCGCATCCCCGGCAGGGTCGCGATCGGCACGTGCCGGGCGTCGTCGAACGTCAGGTGCTCGTACACCTCGTCCGTGACGACCACGACGTCGTGCCGGCGCGCGACGGCCGCGATCGCGTCGAGCTCGTCGAGGTCGAGGACCGTGCCCGTCGGGTTGTGCGGCGAGTTCACGACGATCAGGCGCGTCCGGTCGGTGACGGCGGCGCGCAGCGCGGCCACGTCGAGCCGGAAGCGGTCGGGGCCGGGGAGCAGGGGGACCGTGACGTGCCGCGCGCCGGCGAGCGCGATGCACGCGGCGTGGGAGTCGTAGAACGGCTCCAGCGTCACGACGTCGTCGCCCGGCCCGGCGAGCGCGAGGATCGTCGCCGCGAGGGCCTCGGTGGCGCCCGTCGTCACGAGCACCTCGGTCTCCGGGTCCGGGTCCAGGCCGTAGTGGCGGAGCTGGTGGCTCGCGACGGCGTTGCGCAGCTCGAGGATGCCCGGGCCCGGCGGGTACTGGTTGTGGCCGTCCTCGATCGCGCGCACCGCGGCGTGCTTCACCGCGGCTGGGCCGTCGACGTCCGGGAAGCCCTGCCCGAGGTTGATCGCCCCGGTGCGCTGCGCGAGCGCCGTCATCTCGGCGAAGATCGTCGCCGCGACCGCGCCGTCGGCGCCCAGGAGGCCCGTGGCGCGCGCGGCGGCCTGCCAGCGGCCGGGCGGGAGGTCCGTCATGGCCCGACCCTAGCCGTCGCGACGACCACGATGTGGGACGCCGGGAGGGAGGTCTTGCCTCGACGGCGCGGGATTCCGGGGCGCCCGCGACCTCGTCCACAGGGGCGGTTCACGGGGGCGCGTCCATGCCCTACTCTCTGGCGCAGATCGTTGACGACCGGCGGGGCAGCCGGCCGACGGAGCAGGGGGAATGCTCGACATGTCTACGGACACGCACGCCGTCGGCGTGCTCGAGGGCGAGGTGCGCGAGCTCGTCCGACGGCGCGGGGTGGACCCCGCGCGCGACCGCGCCGCCGTCGATCAGCTCGTGCGCGACGTCGTCGCGGACTACGAGACGCGCAGCGCGCTCGGGGTCGTCGCGCCGCTCGCCGACCCGGCCGCCGCCGGCCGCGCGGTCGTCGACGCCGTCGCCGGGCTCGGGCCGCTCCAGCCGTACCTCGACGACCCCGAGATCGAGGAGATCTGGATCAACGCGCCCTCCCAGGTGTTCGTGGCGCGCGGCGGCTCGTCGGAGCTGACGACGACGATCCTCACGGCGCAGCAGGTGCGCGACCTCGTGGAGCAGATGCTGCGGTCGTCCGGGCGGCGGCTCGACCTGTCGAGCCCGTTCGTCGACGCGTGCCTCCCCGGCGGGGAGCGGCTGCACGTCGTCATCCCCGACGTCACGCGCAGCGAGTGGGCGGTGAACATCCGCAAGCACGTCGTCCGGGCGTCGCACCTGGACGACCTGGTCCGGCTCGGCGCGCTCCCGCCCCAGGCCGCCGCGTTCCTCGACGCGTCCGTGCGGGCCGGGCTGAACATCCTCGTCGCGGGAGCCACGCAGGCGGGAAAGACGACGATGCTCAACGCCCTCGCCGGGTCGGTCCCGCCCGCGCAGCGCGTCGTCACGTGCGAGGAGGTGTTCGAGCTGCGCTTCGCCGTGCGCGACGTCGTGTCGCTCCAGTGCCGGCAGCCGAGCCTCGAGGGCACGGGGGAGATCCCCCTGCGGCGCCTGGTCAAGGAGGCGCTGCGCATGCGCCCCGACCGCATCGTCATCGGCGAGGTCCGCGAGGCGGAGAGCCTCGACCTGCTCGTCGCGTTGAACGCCGGGGTCCCGGGGATGTGCACGATCCACGCGAACTCCGCCCGGGAGGCGATCACCAAGATGTGCACGCTTCACCTCCTCGCCGGCGAGAACGTCGCCGACCGCGGGGGGGTGCCGACGGTCGCCTCCGCGATCGATCTCGTCGTGCACCTGGGCGTCGACGCCGACGGGCGCCGCGGCGTGCGCGAGATCCTCGGTGTGACGGGGCGCGTCGAGCAGGGCGTCGTGGAGGCCGCGGAGATCTTCGTGCGTTCGGGCGACCGGCTGGTGCGGGCGGGGGGCTTCCCGCCGCGTGCCGAGCGCTTCGCACACGCGGGCATCGACCTGGCAGCGGTCCTGCGGCCGGGCCCGGCCAGTGCCGACGTGCTCGACGGCGCCGCGCCGACGAGGGTGGGCTGACCGTGGGCGTGGCGGTGGGCCTCCTCCTCGGCGCGGGGCTGTTCTGCGTCTGGTGGTCGTTCTGGGCGCCCGGGCCGCCGCGCGTGCGCCGTGCCGACGGGTGGGCGGCGCGTACGCAGGACCTGCTCGTCCAGGCCGGTGCACCGGCGGTGACGCCCGGTGCCCTGGTGGTCGCGAGCGTCGGCGTCGGGCTCGTCGTCCTCGTGGTCGGGACGGTCCTCGCGCGCTCGTGGACCATCGCGGCCTGCTTCGCCGTGATCGCCGCGGGAGCGCCCTCCCTCCTCGTGCGGTCCCGCGCCCGGCGGCGGCGTGCACGGCTGCGGGAGGTCTGGCCCGAGGTGCTGGACCACCTGTCCTCGGGCGTGCGCGCGGGGCTGTCGCTGCCCGAGGCCGTGGGCCAGCTCGGCGAGCGCGGTCCGGTCGAGCTGCGCGAGCCGTTCACCCAGTTCGCGCGGGACTACCGCGCGTCCGGCCGGTTCGGGGAGTGCCTCGACCTGCTCAAGGACCGGCTCGCGGACCCGGTCGCCGACCGCATCGTCGAGGCGCTCCGGATCACGCGGGACGTCGGCGGCACCGACCTGGGGCGCCTCCTGCGCACCCTGTCGACCTTCCTGCGCGAGGACGCCCGCACGCGCGGTGAGCTCGAGGCCCGCCAGTCGTGGACCGTGAACGGGGCACGGCTCGCGGTCGCCGGCCCGTGGGTCGTGCTCGGCTTCCTCGCGACGCGCCCGGAGACGGCGGCCGCGTACAACTCCATGGCGGGTGCGGTCGTCCTCGCCGCCGGCGCGGCGTGCTCCGCGGCGGCGTACCAGCTCATGCTGCGGATCGGGCGGCTGCCCGAGGAAGAGCGGGTGCTGCGATGAGCGCCGTCGACGTGTCCTGGACCGGTGCCGCGCTCGGCGCGCTCGGCGGGCTCGGTGTCCTCCTCGTGGTCGCCGGGCTCCGGGGGCGGTCGATCCGCCTCGACGAGCGGCTCGCGCCCTACCTGCGCACCCACGACCGCACGTCCGTCCTGCTGCGCGACCACCCCGTGCGATCACCCTTCCCGACCCTCGAACGACTCCTCGCGCCGCTGCTCGTCGACGCGGGCCGTGCGCTGGAACGGTTCGGCTCGACGGCGGCTGACGTCCGGCGCCGCCTCGACCGTGCCGGCCGCGGACGCAGCGTCGAGCAGTTTCGCGCACGGCAGCTCGTGTGGGGCGTCGTCGGGCTCGGCGGCGGGACGGCGCTCGCCGTGCTGCTCGCGGCGACGCGGGGGTCGTCCGTCGCCGCCCTGGTGATCCTCGTGCTGCTGTGCGGCGTCGGCGGTGTGCTCGCGTGCGACCACGCGCTGACCCGCGCCGTGCGACGTCGGGAGGAGCGCATGCTCGCCGAGTTCCCCACGGTCGCCGAGCTCCTGGCGCTCGCGGTGAACGCGGGCGAGGGGCCGGTCGCGGCGCTCGGGCGCGGCGCGACCACCGCGCACGGCGCGCGCGCCGGCGAGAGGGGCCAGGCCCTCGCGCCCCTGCGTGCCGGGTCCCCGGGCG
>ERZ1464570.39-NODE-39-length-11983-cov-13.249497_pt1 | contig 11983 bp, 10 predicted proteins | sample MGYA00563957_ERZ1464570 | MGnify/ENA primary metagenome ERZ1464570 (study PRJEB39283, sample SAMN07833352) | human skin metagenome | isolation source: Scalp | host: Homo sapiens | place: India: Bengaluru | collected 2015-03-06 ... | reverse complement strand
CCCCGACCCCCCCCCCGCCCGTGCCGCCGCCCGGCCGCCAGGCCTCGACCGCGCCCCAGCCCCACGAGCTCGCCGCGCTCCCCCCCGCCGCCGGCGGTCGGACCCTCGGCCTGTTCTCCTCGCGGCGCGCCGCGGTGGCCGCGGCCGAGGCGATGCGCGAGCGGCTGGACGTGCCGGTCCTGTGCCAGGGCGACGACCAGCTGCCGACGCTCGTGCGGGAGTTCGCCGAGGACCCGGCGACGTGCCTGTTCGGCACGCTCTCGCTGTGGCAGGGCGTGGACGTGCCCGGGCCGTCGTGCCAGCTCGTGCTCATCGACCGCATCCCGTTCCCGCGCCCGGACGACCCGGTGAAGTCGGCGCGGGCTCGCGCCGTCGAGGCCGCGGGCGGCAACGGGTTCATGCAGGTCTCCGCGACGCACGCGGCCCTCCTGCTCGCGCAGGGTGCCGGGCGGCTAGTACGGTCCACGGCCGATCGCGGGGTCGTCGCGGTCCTGGACCCACGGCTCGTGACGGCGCGCTACGGGTCGTTCCTCACGCGGTCCATGCCGGGGTTCTGGCAGACGACCGACCGCGACGTGGCCACCGCTGCGCTCCGCCGCCTCGCCGCCCTAGGCTGAGCCCTTTCCAGCGACTTCACGGAGGCGACATGACGAGCACGTCACCGCAGGGCACCGGCGACGCGACCACGGGCGGTCCGGGAGGGGGAGCGCGGACGACGAAGCTCGCGATCGTCGGCGCCGGTGCCGTCGGCTCGACGCTGGCCTACGCCGCGCTCATGCGCGGTGCGGCGCGCACGGTGGCGCTCCTCGACGTCAACCGCGCGAAGGTCGAGGCCGAGGTCCTCGACCTCCAGCACGGCATCCAGTTCATGCCCATGGCGCGCGTCGAGGGGTCCGACGACGTCGCGGTGTGCGCGGGCGCCGACGTCGTCGTGGTCACGGCCGGCGCCAAGCAGAAGCCGGGCCAGACGCGTCTCGACCTCGCCGAGGGCACGATCGGGCTCATGCGGACGATCCTCCCGGGCCTCGTGGAGGTCGCCCCGGACGCCGTCTACGTCATGGTGACCAACCCGGTCGACATCGTCACGTACGCGGCGCTCAAGTTCTCGGGCCTGCCCCCGACGCAGCTCTTCGGCAGCGGCACCGTGCTCGACTCCTCGCGGCTGCGGTTCCTCGTGGCGCAGCACTGCGGCGTCGCGGTGCAGAACGTGCACGCGTACATCGCGGGGGAGCACGGCGACAGCGAGATCCCGCTCTGGAGCTCCGCGACGATCGGCGGCGCGCCGCTGCTCGAGTGGCAGGGCATCGGCGGTCGGGGACCGCTCACGGGCGACGTGCGCGACGAGATCGCGCGCGAGGTCGTGCAGTCGGCCTACCGGATCATCGAGGGCAAGGGTGCGACCAACTACGCGGTCGGGCTCGCGGGCACCCGGATCATCGAGGCGGTGCTCGCCGACGAGCACCGGGTGCTGCCCGTGTCGACGCTCCTCGACGGCATCTACGGGCTCGAGGACGTCTGCCTGTCGCTCCCGACGCTCGTCGACCGCCGGGGCGCGACGGAGCGCGTCGAGGTCCCGCTGGCGGACGACGAGCTCGCAGGCCTGCGCTCGTCCGCGGAGTCGCTGCGCGCGGTCGCGCGACGCTTCGGGCTCTGAGCCACGGGCCCGTCGGGCCCGGCACGACGAGAGCCGGGCGGTCGAGGGACCGCCCGGCTCTCGTCGTGTCCCGAGCCTGCCCGGAGGGGCGCCCGGAGCCGCTCGGGGACCGTTCAGAGGCTGCGCAGGACGGAGACGACGCGCCCCAGCACCTGGGCGTCGTCGCCGGGGATCGGGTCGTACGCGGCGTTGTGCGGCATGAGCCACACGTGGCCGTCGGCGCGCCGCAGGCTCTTCACGGTGGCCTCGCCGTCGATCATGGCGGCCACGATCTCGCCGTTCTCCGCGACCGGCTGGCGCCGCACGACGACCCAGTCGCCGTCGCAGATCGCGGCGTCGATCATCGAGTCGCCCTGGACGCGCAGGAGGAAGAGCTCTCCCTCGCCGACGAGCTGGCGCGGCAGCGGGAAGACGTCCTCCACGACCTGCTCCGCGAGGATGGGGCCACCGGCGGCGATGCGGCCGACGACGGGGACGTACGACGGCGCGGGGTGGGCCTCGTCGTACGCGGGCTCGGGGGCCGTGCCGGCCGGCGCGAGCGGGGTGGCGCGGCGGGCGTCGTCGGGCTGGACCACCTCGATGGCGCGCGGACGGTTCGGGTCGCGCCGCAGGAACCCCTTGCGCTCGAGCGTGGTGAGCTGGTGCTTGACGGAGGACGGGCTCGTGAGCCCGACGGCCTCGCCGATCTCGCGCATGCTCGGCGGGTAGCCGCGCTGCTCGACGCACGCGCGGATGGTCTCGAGCACGAGCCGCTGGCGCGGGGTGAGCCCGTCACCCCCTGCCGACCCGTCCGGCAGCTCGCGCACCTCGGCGAGCCCCCGTGCCCTGTCCGTGCCTCGTCCCGCCATGGTCGCTCCGCCCTCGTCCGTCGCGTGCCGCCGGCGCCAGCCGGGCCTGCGGCCTCCCCTCCCCGGGGCGTGTGCCCCGGGACCTCGGTCGCCCCTCCGGGTCCGAGCGGACATGTCCGGCGAACCGACCTGACCCCAGGCTAGGGGAGGATGCGACACGAATCAAACACCTGTTCGAGCATGTCTCGACTCTGTCGGCCGTTCGTGATAGACCTTCGTACAGATGTTCTACGTACAGGTGTTCGACCGCAACGGGTCGGCGTGGAGATGAGACGGGCGCGCGGGTCCGATCGACCGGGGAAGGCGATCGGGCTCGCGGGCCGGGACGGAGGGGACATGGACACGGTGGCGATGGCGACGGCAGCGCCGTCCGCACTCGGGCGGGGCGGCGCAGCGGAGCGAGGCGCCCGCCCGGAGGCTCCGCTGCGGCTCACGCGACGCGGCCGTGCGGTCCTCGTGCTCCTCGTGGCCGTCGTGCTCGTCCTCGCGGCGCGGGTCGGGCTGGCCGTCGCGAGCGGGCCCGGGGAGCCGGTCGAGGTCCGCGTCCACGTCGTGAGCGCGGGGGAGACGCTGTGGGAGCTCGCCCAGGGCGTCGCGACCCCGGGGGAAGACCTCCGTGAGGTGGTCAGCGGGCTCGTGGAGCTGAACGGCCTGTCCTCGTCCGGCGTGCAGGCCGGCCAGACCATCCTGCTCCCGGTCGCCGAGCGGTGACGCGACGCGCGGGCGGCGGTCCAGGTCCTGTGACGCAGCACACGGCGCCGACGCGCGACAGGTTGCGGCCGAGGGTTGCGCCGGCGCCTTAGGTCCGCCTAAGTTAGTGTCACCTCACACGCCGGCTGGGGGGCTGGGCGGACGAGGCGAGGAGTGTGCGGACCACCGCGACTCCTGTGCACGTCGCCGCGCGCGAGGCGAGTCGCGCGCGAGATGGGGACGGGGGCGTCCCGACGGGGGCGGTCGACTTCGACCGCCCCCGTTCTGCTGCCCAGGGCCGGGCGCGTCGTCGGCGTGTTGCACCGCGCGCCCGCGACGACATACGTTCGTCGCGCCGACCTGTCGGCGCGACCCGCGGAGGAGCCCGCCATGCACTGCCCGTTCTGCCGTCACGCGGACTCCCGCGTCGTCGACTCCCGCACGTCCGACGACGGTGCCTCCATCCGCCGGCGACGCCAGTGCCCGGAGTGCAACCGCCGCTTCACCACGATCGAGACCGCCAGCCTGTCCGTGGTCAAGCGGTCCGGCGTGACCGAGCCCTTCTCGCGCGAGAAGATCGTCAACGGCGTCCGCAAGGCCTGCCAGGGGCGCCCGGTGAACGAGGACGACCTCGCCGTCCTCGCGCAGCGCGTCGAGGAGACCATCCGCGCGAGCGGGAGCGCCGAGCTCGACGCCTACGAGATCGGTCTCGCGATCCTCGGGCCGCTGCGTGAGCTCGACGAGGTCGCCTACCTGCGCTTCGCGAGCGTCTACCAGGCGTTCGACTCGCTCGAGGACTTCGAGAGCGCCATCACGTCGCTGCGCGTCGACCGGGAGGAGCGCGAGGCGGCGGCGGGCCGTGCGGCGGCCGAGGCCACCGACGACGTCGCGACCGACCGCGAGGCTGCACCCCAGCCCTGACAGTCACGCGACGGTCCCGCGCCCCGCGCTCGGTCCGAGGTTCGGTCCGCACAGCCGGACACGGCTGCGCGCGGCCGCGGCGCTACAGGTCGCTGGACCGCGACGCCCAGATGTTGATGCCCGTGTCCACGGGGAGGGCGTCGACGGCCGCGATCTCCTCCGGGGAGAGGTCGGGGGCGTCGAGGGCCGCGAGGTTGTCGTCGAGCTGGCGCGTCGAGCTCGCGCCGAGCAGGACCGACGTGACGCGCTGGTCGCGCAGCGCCCAGCGGATCGCCGTGGACGCGAGCGTCCGTCCGTGGGCGCGTGCGAGCTCGTCCAGGTGGCGCACGCGGTCGATGTTCTCCTCCGAGAGGAACGCCGGGCGCAGGGGCCCGCCGCGCGCTGCGCGCGACCCGTCCGGGACCCCGTGGAGGTAGCGGTCCGTGAGCATGCCCTGGGCGAGCGGGGAGAACGCGACGACGCCGAGCCCTTCGTCGCCCGCGACGTCGAGCACGGTGGCCCCCGCCTCGTCGTGCGGGTCGGGCGCCTCGATCCACCGGTTGAGCATGGAGTAGGAGACCTGGGTGACGACGAGCTCGACCCCGGCGTCGGCCGCGACCCGCAGGGCCTCGCGCGTCCGCCGCGCCGAGTACGACGAGATGCCGGCGTAGCGGGCGCGCCCCGACCGGACCGCCGTCGCCAGCGCACCGATGGTCTCCTCGAGCGGGGTGGAGGGGTCGTAGCGGTGCGAGTAGAAGATGTCGACGTGGTCGAGCCCGAGCCGGCGCAGCGACGCGTCGAGGGACGAGAGCAGGTACTTCCGGGACCCGCCCTCGCCGTAGGGGCCGGGGCCCATGCGGTAGCCCGCCTTGGTGGTCACGACGAGCTCGTCGCGCACGGGCCGGAGCTCGCGCGCGAGCAGCCGGCCCAGCGACTCCTCCGCGGCGCCGCCGGGCGGCCCGTAGTTGTTCGCGAGGTCGAGGTGCGTCACGCCACGGTCGACGGCGCGCAGCACGATCTCGCGCTGCGTCGAGAAGGGGTCGGCGACGCCGAAGTTCTGCCAGAGCCCGAGCGCGACCTCCGGCAGGCGCAGGCCGCTCCGGCCGAGCGCACGGTGCGGGAGCGCGGCACGCGCCGGCGCGGGACCGCCTGTGGTGGGCGCTCGCGGCGCGGTCCCCAGCGCCGGCGCCCGCAAGGCCGGGACGGCCGGTCCGAGCGGACAAATGAGGTGGCGTCGGGCCGCCCGGTGAGGGAGGCTGGCGGGGTGCCCGCAGCGTCGGGCCGACCGCAGTGCCCCCACCGAGTTCCCCGTCGACGAGGAGACCGCCATGGCGTCCGACCAGCAGCGACCCGCTGCAGAGACCGCACCGACCGAGGAGGCCAAGGCGAAGTTCCGGGAGGCGCTCGACCGGAAGAACGCCGCGCGCCACCGCACGGCGGACGGCGAGTCGAACACGGGCTCCGTGCACGGCTCGGAGACCGTCGGACCGGTCCAGCGCACCTTCCGCCGCAAGTCCGGCTGAGCAGCACCCCCGACGTCCGGTCGTCCCCTGCGGGGCGGCCGGACGTCGTGCGCCCGCTGGACTAGGGCTCCGCGCGCGCGAAGCGTCGTCCGGTGAGCTCGTGGGCCTCGACCACGACCCACTCCTCGGTCGGGACGTCGACGGTGGGGACGAGCGGGTCCGCACCCTCCCGGACGGGATCCACCTCGTGCTCGGTGCGCAGACGGTGGGCGGTGCCGCGCGCGACGACGCTCCACGCCCCGTCGTCGTCGACGTGGTCCCACTCCAGGGCGACCCGCTCGTTGATGGCGAGCGTCGCGAGCTTCGTGCCGGGGACCGTGCGGAACGCGAGCGTGCGCTCGTGCGCCCGCACGGTCACGGGGTAGATGTCCGGCTCGCCCCGCACGCTCACGGCGAGGCGTGCGACGTGGGTCCCCTCCACGAGGTCCCACGACGCGTCGGCGTCGAGGATCTGCGGCGCGTCGTGCGTGTATCCGGTCATGCCTCATCGTGGCACCGGCGCGCGAGAGGCGCTCAGCGGCGAAGGTCACGGCCGCCGAGGACCTTCGCCGCGTGCGGACGGGCCGCGCGCGGCGAAGGGTCCCGGGGTGCTGGGCCGCGTCAGTCGAGGACGCGCAGGGCGATCGTCTGCTCCATCGCGGCCAGCGCCTCGATGACGGCGGGCTCCACGCGCGAGCCGACGTCGGTGACGACGTAGCCGATCTCGCCGCGGGTGGCGAGGAGCTGGCCCTCGATGTTCGTCCCGTGCTCGGCCAGGGTCGCGTTGACGGCGGCGAGGACACCGGGGGTGTTGCGGTGCAGGTGCGTGATGCGCGTGATGCCCGTCGTCTGCTCGAGCGCGAGGTTCGGCACGTTGACGCTGAGCGTCGTGGAGCCGGTGGTGAGGTAGTCGCGCAGCTTGGCGGACACGAACTGCCCGATCGCCTCCTGGGCCTCCTCCGTCGAGCCGCCGATGTGCGGCGTGAGGATGACGTTCGGCAGGCCGCGCAGCTCGGAGTCGAACGCGTCGCCCTTGCGCTTGGGCTCGTGCGGGAAGACGTCGACCGCGGCGCCGGCCACGCGGCCCTCGACGATCGCCTCGCGCAGCGCGCCGTAGTCCACCACGAAGCCGCGCGACAGGTTGAGGAAGATCGAGCCCGGGCGCATGCGGGCGAACTGCTTGGCGCCGAAGAGCCCGGCGTTGCCCTGGCGCCCGTCGACGTGGAGCGTGACGACGTCGGCCTGCTCGAGCAGCTCGTCGAGCGTGTCCATGCGGCGCGCGTTGCCGAGCGCGAGCTTCTCCGCCGTGTCGTAGAAGACGACCGACATGCCGAGGTTCTCGGCGACGACCGAGAGCTGCGTGCCGATGTTGCCGTAGCCGACGATGCCGAGCGTGCGGCCACGGACCTCGTGCGCGCCCTCCGCCGACTTGTCCCAGCGGCCCTCGTGCAGCGCGCGGTCGCGCTCGGTGAGGCGGCGCGTGAGCGCGATGATCTCGGCGAGCGCGAGCTCGACGACGGAGCGCGTGTTCTGGAACGGCGCGTTGAACACGGCGACGCCCTGCGTCGCGGCCGAGCGCAGGTCGATCTGGTTCGTGCCGATGCAGAACGCGCCGAGCGCCACCAGGTCGGGGGCGTTCTCGAGCACGTTCGCCGTGACGTTCGTCTTGGACCGGATGCCGAGCAGGTGGACGCCGTCGAGCGCCTCGATCAGCTCGGACTCGTCGAGGGCCCCGGTGCGGACGGTGACGTCGATGCCCGCGGCCTCGAGGTTCGAGGCGGCGAGGGGGTGCAGGTTTTCGAGGAGGAGGGCGCGTAGCACGCCCCCATGGTGCGCCCGTCCCGCGGTCCGGACCAAACGGGTCTTGACCCTCGGGACGAGGTGACCCCGCGCCCGGACGCGACCGCTGTCAGGCTCCGGCGCCCCGTGCGTCGTCCGACGGCGCGGGGGCGACGCCGGCGGGCAGCGGGCGCGCGTGCACGACGACGAGGCGCTGGGTCGGCCGCGTCATGGCGACGTACAGGTCGGACGGGCCCGAGGGCCCGGTCGCGACGTCGGCGGGCTCGACCAGCACGACGGCGTCGAACTCCAGCCCCTTGACCTGAACCGGGTCGAGCACGACGACCGGGTCCTCGCCGCCCGCGTCGGCGAGCCCGAGCGCGGCCCGTAGCGCGGGGACCGCGGGCGCGGCCGCGACGACGGCGACGCGGCCGGACGCCGGGGCGCCGCGCGCGGCGCGCGCGGCCGCGGGCTCGGCCCGGGGGCGTGGCGGCCGCCCGCCCGGGGGGGCCGCGGGCACGCGCAGGGCGTCCTCGACGTCGCGCGCGGACGTGAGCGGCGAGACCGGGAGGCCGGCCGCGACGGCCGCGCGTCGGGCCGCGTCCGCGACGGAGGCCGGCGTGCGGTAGTTGACCGTGAGCTCGGCGAGCCGCCACGCGTCGCGGAAGACCGGGTCGAGCATGCCCTTCCACGACCGGGCGCCCGCGAGCGAGGACGTCTGGGCGACGTCGCCCACCACCGTGAACGACCGCGTCGGGCACCGGCGCACGAGCATGCGCCACGCCATGGCGGACAGCTCCTGCGCCTCGTCGACCACGACGTGGCCGTAGGTCCACGTGCGGTCCTGCGCGGCGCGCTCGGCGGTGGTCAGGCGCGGGCCGCTCGCGGCGAACCGCTCGGCGAGGACGTCGGCCCCGACGATCCCGCCGCCCGCACCGGACGACTCGAGCACCTGCCGCGCGTACTCGAGGTCCTGCGCGCGCTGCGCCGCGCGCGCGGCGGCCTCGGCCCGCTCCGCCGGGGCGTCCTCGCCGAGCAGCTCCGCCGCCTCGTCGAGGAGCGGCACGTCCGCGGGGGTCCACGGCGCACCCTTGGGCCGCTCGAGCAGCCGCCGGTCCTCGGGCGAGAGCTCGGGCGCGGCCTCGGCGAGCCGGTGCGGCTTGGTCCACAGGTCCTCGACGAGGCGCTCGGGCGTGAGCGGCAGCCAGGCCAGGTTGAGCGCGACGCGCACGTCGCGGTGGGAGCGCAGGTCCTCCAGCGCGAGCGCGCGGTCCTCGCCGACGAGCGGCTCGCCGAGCTGGCGCCCGTACTGCTCGACGAGGCGCGAGAGCATCTCGCGGACGAACGTGACCCGCGCGAGGTTGTGCGGCTTGTGGGTGCGCCGCGCCTTCGCGATGGCGTCGCGCACGTCGCGGCGGCGGATGACGAGGTCGTGGCCGTCGAGCCGGACCGGCACGTCGGCCGCGGGCACGCGCTCGCGTGCGCGCACGGCCCGGCGCACCGCACGGGCCATGACCGCCCGACCCTTGACGCGCGCGACGCGCGGGTCCTCCTCGCCGTCGGCGACGACGCCGGGCAGGAGGTCGGCGATGGTCGTGCTCACGACGCCGGTCTCGCCGAGCGACGGCAGCACCTGGTCGATGTAGCGCAGGAACGAGAGGCTGGGGCCGACGAGCAGCACGCCCGAGCGCTCCAGCAGCCGCCGGTGCGCGTACAGCAGGTAGGCCGCGCGGTGCAGCGCGACCGCCGTCTTCCCCGTGCCGGGCCCGCCCTGGACGACGAGCGCCCCCGCGAGCTCGGAGCGGATGATCGCGTCCTGCTCCGACTGGATCGTGGCGACGATGTCGCCCATGCGTCCTGTGCGGCCCGCGGCCATCGCGGCGAGCAGCGCGCCCTCGCCCGAGAGCGTCGTGCCGGTCACGGCCTCCGGGGCGTCGAGGTCGAGGAGCTCGTCCTCGAGCCCCGTCACGGCACGACCGCGCGTCACGAGGTGCCGACGGCGCACGACGCCGTCCGGGTGGGCCGCTGTCGCGCGGTAGAACGCCTGGGCGGCGGGCGCGCGCCAGTCCGTGAGGAGGCTCGAGTGCTCTTCGTCGGTGAGGCCGATGCGCCCGACGTAGCGCAGGGTGCCGTCGTCGAGGTCGAGGCGGCCGAACGCGAGGCGGTCCTCGACCGCGTCGAGCTGCGCGACACGGTCCTCGTACAGCGTCGCGAACGCGTCGCGCTCGCTGCGGTTCTGCGGCGAGCCCGACGGGCCGGACCGTCGGACCTCGTCGAGGCGTGCCCGGGCGGCCGCCCGCAGCTCGTCGAGGCGCGCGTAGAGGGTGTCCACGACCTCCTGCTCGAGCCGGAGCTCGTCGTTGCGTCCCACGCTGTCCCTTCCTCGACCGGCGCCGCGCCGCCCGCGCGGCCGTCCATTATGGCGTACGACGGCCGTCCCGGGGACCGACGACCGGCGCGTCCTGGCGCCGTGACCGGGCCGGACGCGCGCCTGCGGCTAGGATCGTGGCCCATGGCGACCAGAGGGGAGCGGGCGTCGTGACCGGGAGTGAGCGTCGAGCCCCGGGCCGACCCTCCGCGCGCGGCGACGACGCCGCCGGACCGGACCAGGCGCACCCGGGGCGTGCCGTGCTGGCCCCGACGGACGAGCTCCGGATCCTGCTCGTGGAGGACGACGACGCGGACGCGATCCTCGTCGAGGAGCTGCTGGCCGACGGCAACCTCAAGGTCGAGCTGCACCGTGCGACGACCCTGGACGGTGCCCTCGAGATGGTCGTCTCCCACGACGTCGACTGCGTGCTGCTGGACCTGGGCCTGCCCGACTCCGTGGGCCTGTCCGCCGTCGAGCGCGTGCGCGCGGGGGTCGCGGCCGCCGGCGCTCGTCGTCCTGACCGGCCACTCGGGCATCGACCTCGGCGTGCAGGCGGTCGCCGCGGGCGCCGACGACTACCTCGTCAAGGGGGAGGTCGACGGCGACCTGCTCGGGCGGTCCGTGCGCTACGCGGTCCAGCGCCGCATGTCCGTCGAGCAGCAGCGCGCGCTGTACCGCAGCGAGGTCCGCGCGGCAGAGACGGCGCGCCTCGAGCGTGCGCTCCTGCCGACCCCGCTCGTGCAGGACGACCGCCTCGACGTCATGGTCGGCTACGTGCCGGGCGGCAACGGCCTGCTCGGCGGCGACTTCTTCGACGCGGTCGAGCGCCCGGACGGGACGGTCCTGTGCGTCATCGGGGACGTCGCGGGGCACGGCCCGGACGAGGCCGCGCTCGGCGCGACGCTGCGCACGGCCTGGCGCACCATCGTCCTCAGCGAGACCCAGCCGGAGGCGATCCTGCCGCTGCTCGAGCGTGTGCTCGTGCCCGAGCGCGCGCGCCCGGAGGTCTTCGTCACGCTGTGCCAGGTCGTCGTCTCCGCGGACCGACGCAGCGCCGAGGTCTACCTCGCGGGCCACCTCGCGCCGCTGCTGCTGCGCGACACGGCGTCGGAGATCACGCCGACGTCGCGCGGCCGCGCCCTGGGCATCCCGGTCGCGGGCGGCTGGACGTCGCAGCCGGTCGAGCTCGGCGAGCGCTGGGCCCTCATGCTCTACACCGACGGCCTCGTCGAGGCGACCGTCGCGGGAGCCGGGGCGGGCGACGCACGGACCCGCCCCGAGCGCGTCGGGGTCGACGGCCTGCGCCGCGCCGTCGACCGCGCGCGGGCGCGGGGCGTCGAGGGCGTCGGCGCGCGGGGCGTCCGTCGCGGGCGGGGCCTCCGCGGCGGCGCCGGGGCGGGCGGCGCACGCCCCGGCCGCGCGCGCGTCGGGGTCGTCGGCCTGCGCCGCGCCGTCGACAGCGCGCTGGAGCAGGGCGTCGAGGGCGTCGTCGAGCGGGTCTTCCGTCGCGTGCGCGACCTCCACGGCGGCCCCCTCGCGGACGACGCGGCCCTCCTCGTGCTCGGGTGGGACGGCGACGGCACCTCCCCGGGCGAGCGGTCGGCCACCCTCGCGGACTCGGACGAGTGGGCCCGGTGAGCGCCGCCGGCGACCGCAGGCGCGCGGGCGAGCGTCGCGCCCCGACGCTGCGTCGGCGCCTCGGCTGGGCGCTCGTCGTCGCCGGGGTGATCCTCCTCGGCGTGCTCGCGACCTCCGCGATCGCGCTGTCGCGCGTCCTCACCCTCCAGACCGACGTGACCGGGCCGTTCTTCGACGCGGTGAGCGAGGCGGACGGCGCGTACGTCGGCCTGCTCGACGCCGAGGTCGCGGTGCGCGCCTACGTCGCCACGGGCGACGCGACGGCGCTCGAGGCCTACACGCGCGCGGTGGGCGTCGACGCCGAGGGCGTCGTCCCCGACGCCGCGCTCGTCGACCGCCTCGGCCTCGACGACGAGCTCGCCGGGACGCTCACCCAGGCCGAGTCCTCGGTGCGCGCCTGGGTCTCCGACGCGGCCGAGCCCGCCATCGCGACCACCGAGGCCCAGGGCCCCGGGCGCGTGCGCGCCGTCGACCAGGCGCGCGGCGCCGAGCTCTTCGCGGCGGCGCGCGCCGACACCGGTCGCTTAGACCCCTGTCGGCGCCCCCGAGACGAAGGCGGCGGGCGGGTGGCGGGGTGTGGGTGGACAGAGGCGGGGGGGGG
>ERZ1464570.33-NODE-33-length-12630-cov-13.603340_pt1 | contig 12630 bp, 4 predicted proteins | sample MGYA00563957_ERZ1464570 | MGnify/ENA primary metagenome ERZ1464570 (study PRJEB39283, sample SAMN07833352) | human skin metagenome | isolation source: Scalp | host: Homo sapiens | place: India: Bengaluru | collected 2015-03-06 ... | reverse complement strand
CTGCGCCGTCGCCTCGTGGGCGCGGAGATGTGTCTACGAGACAGGGCGTCGCGCGGCGCGCGCTCGCCGGGGGCGCGGTCGGCGCCGCGCTGGGCACCGTCATCGCCGGGTGGCTCGCCGAGGACCCGACGACGGCGACGCTCCAGCTCCTCGCCGCGTGCGTCGTCGGCGCGGCGCTGCTCGACACCGTCGGCCAGGTCGTGTGGGCGGGCGTGGTCGACCGCGCCGAGGGCCGCCTGCGCGGCGACCTCCTCACCGCGGCGCTGCACCAGCCGCTCGCCACGCTCACGGAGCAGGCGGTCGGCGAGGTGCTCGACCGCGTCGACGACGACACGCACGCCGTCGGCACGCTCGTGCGCCGTCAGCTCTGGGGCGCGGGCCGCACCGTCGTCGGCGTGCTGCCGATGTGGGTCGTCGCCGGCCTCACCTGGTGGCCCGCGTGGGTCCTCTTCCCGGTGCTGGGGGCGATCGCGTGGTTCATCGTGCGCCCGATGCTGGGCGAGATCGCGCGCCGCAAGGTCATCGAGGAGATGGCGTGGACGGACCACGCGGCAGCGTTCGAGGAGTCCGTGGCCGCGCGGGACGACCTGCGCACGAGCCTCGGGCAGTCGTTCGCGATCCGGCGCCTCGCCGAGCGCTCTGCCCGGGTGCACCGGAAGTTCGAGGCCGTGCTCGTCGTCGAGGCGCGCATGCTCCGCCGTGCCGGCCTCGTGCTCGCCTCGCTGCTCGCGGGCGTGGCCGTGGCGGGCGCCGCGCTCGCCGCGGACGGCGACCTGGGCGTCGACCGGCTCGTCACCCTGTTCCTCGTGACCGCGCTCTTCGTCGGGCAGGTGGACAACCTGGTCCACCACCTCCCGGACATCCAGGAGGGCCTGGGCGCGCTCACGCGCATCCGGCAGATGCTCGCCGTCGAGCCCGAGCCGACGGGCGGGCGCACGCTGCCCGCCGGGCCGGTCGGGATCGAGGTGCGCGACCTGCACTTCTCCTACGCCGAGGGCACGTTCGCGCTCGACGGGGTGGACCTGCACGTGCCCGCGGGGGAGACGGTCGCGCTCGTCGGGCGCACCGGCTCGGGCAAGTCGACCCTCGCGTCGCTGCTCTCGCGCGCGGTCGAGCCGCCGCGCGGCGCCGTGCTCGTCGGCGGCGTGGACGTGCGCGACCTCGACCTCCAGGCGCTGCGCGCGGCGGTGGGCGTCGTCACGCAGCGCACCGAGATCCTCGCGGGCACGCTCGCGGAGAACGTCGCGCTGTTCGCGGACGTCCCGCGGTCCGACGTCGAGGCGGCCGTGCGCGAGCTGCGGCTCGACGACTGGGTCGCGGGCCTGCCCGACGGCCTGGACACCCTGCTCGGTCCCGGCGGGACGTCGCTCTCGGCGGGGGAGGAGCAGCTCGTCGCGTTCGCGCGCCTGCTGGTGCGCGACGTGCAGGTCGTCGTGCTCGACGAGGCGACGGCGCGCATGGACCCGCTCACGGAGGCGCGCGTCGTCGCCGCGTCGGAGCGGCTGCTCGCGGGGCGCACGGGCGTGCTCGTGGCGCACCGGCTCACGACGATCGATCGGGCAGGGCTGCTGGCCGTCCTCGACCACGGCCGGGTCGTGCAGCAGGGCGAGCGCGCCGCGCTCGCCCACGCCCCCGGTCCCTACCGCGACCTGCTCGTCGCGAGCGTCGCGCAGGACGGCGGCCCGGGCGGCGACGACGTCGACGACCTCGCCCCCGGTGACCCGTCGCCCGCCGCCGTGCCCGCGGCGTCCGCGGCCGTGCAGGACCACGCGGTCGCGCAGGACGACGCGGGCGCCGAGGGCGAGACGCCCGCGGCCCGCGCCTCCGACGCTGTCGGCGGACGCCGGCGGCGCGCCTAGCCGCCGGTCCACGACGACCCGGGCGACGGGCCGAGCCTCGCGCGCGGCGTCGCGCACGCCCTGTTCGTCCGCCCGGCGTGGGGCGTGGTGGGCGCGGTCCTGTTCCTCGTCACGAGCCTCGTCTCGGCCCAGGGCGCCGTCACCGGCTTCCTCTGGGGCCAGGCGGTCCAGGACCTCGGCTCCGGCTTCCCGGCGCGTCAGCTCGTGCCGCTCGCCGTGCTGCTCGTGGTCGCGCCCCTGTGCCTCGCGTGGGCGCTGTACGTCTACCCGCGCTGGTGGGTCGAGGTGCTGCTGCGCGTGCGCATGGCGGTCATGGCGGGCCAGACCCGTCAGCACCGGCTCACGGCCACGCCGCCCGGCGAGGTCGTCGCCCGGGCCATGGACGCCGACCGGTTCGTCCGGTACGCCGACCGCTGGGTCGACTTCGTCAACGGCCTCGTCATCGCGGGCGTCACCGCGCTGCTCAGCCGGTCGTGCCCCGCCGGCGCGCGGCTCCCCGCCGGCCTGGCGGCGGCCGCGCCGGCGTCGGCGCGCGGGCGGCCGCTCGCCGGGCGGTCGGCGACGCGGTCGTCGGCCGCGCGCGCCCGGTTCGGCCGCGCGCTCGTCTCGGCGCTCGACTCCGCGCGGACGGTGAAGCTCGCCGCCCGCACGCCGCAGGTGCACGCGCACCTGCGCGAGGTGGACGCCGGGCGCGTGCGCGCCGCCGTCTTCGAGCACCGCGTGCAGGCCGCGCTCGACGGCGTCCCGCTCGTCATGATCCAGCTCGGCGTCGTCGCGGCGTGGGCCGGGCTGCTCACCGGGACGTGGGACCTCGCGACGGCGCTCCTCGTCGCCAACGCCGTGACCGGCTTCGGCTGGTTCGGGGTCGTCGCGGGCGCCGTCGTGACCGAGGCGCCCGGCACCCGCTCGTGGCAGCGCGCGACGAGCCGGTTCGCCGCCGGGACGGACCTCATGGACCTGCCGCCCGGCGTCGACCTGCTCACGGGCGCCGCCCCCACGCCCGACCCGGGCCCCCGGCGGCCGCTCGAGCGGATCGACCTGGACGGCGTGACCGCGCTGCACGACGACGGCACGATCGGTGTCCAGGACGTCGACCTGTCCGTCGGCCGCGGCGAGCTCGTCCTGCTGCTCGGGCAGGTCGGCGCGGGCAAGTCGAGCCTGCTCTCGGCGCTCGCGGGCCTCATGGAGCACACGGGCCGCATCCGCTGGAACGGCACGGACGTCGTCGACGCCCAGACGTTCCTGCGGCCGGGCCAGGTCGCGCACGTCGCGCAGGTGCCGCGCGTGCTGTCGGGGACGTTCGCGGACAACGTGCGGCTCGGCCACGAGCGCGACGTCCACGGGCCCGTCGCGGCCGCGCGTCTCGAGCGGGACGTCGTCGAGGCGGGCGGGCACGAGGCGCTCGTCGGGCACCGCGGCGTCCGGCTCTCGGGCGGCCAGGTCCAGCGGCTCGCCCTGGCGCGGGCGCTCGCGACCGACGCCGAGCTCCTGCTGGCCGACGACGTCTCCAGCGCGCTCGACGCGGCGACGGAGATCGAGCTGTGGGAGTCGCTGCGCGAGCGGGGGACCACGGTCGTCGGCGCGACGTCCAAGCGCGCCGCGCTCGCCCGGGCGGACCGCGTGGTCGTGCTCGACGAGGGCCGGGTCGCCGCCGTCGGGCCGTGGTCCGAGCTCGCCCCGCGCTGGGGCCATCTCGCGGGCTGACCACCGCGACCTCCCGGACCCGGGGCCGCCCCCGTCAGGACCTCCTGAGCGGGGCGACCCCGGGGTCGTCGTGTCCGGGCAGCGGCATGGCACGGCACGAAGTGCGGAGTTTGCCGAACCTTGCTGCAAGTTACTGCAACCAGTACAGTGCGGCTCAGCCGTACGCTGAGAAAGCCGCGGTCGACGTCGCCCGCTGCTGGTCCCGTCGTCCGCGTCCTTGCCGGCACCTGCCTGCTCACGCCTGCGGTCCCGCACCAGCCACCGGACGAGGGAGTCCTCATGACCTCCACGCCGCGACGTCGCCGCGTCCCGCGCACACCGTCGCCCCACCCATCCGACACCACGCCCCGCCGCACGCGCGGGGCCCGCACGACGGCGTCGGTCACCGCCGTCGCGCTCGCCACCTCCGGCCTGGCGGGCGTCACGCTCGCCGCGTTCGCCGCCCCCGCCGCGGGGGCCGACGAGCGCACGCTCGCCCTCGTGGGCGACCTCCAGTCCGAGCTCGGCTGCCCCGCCGACTGGGACCCCGCGTGCGCGGCGACCGAGCTCGCGCCCACCGACGCCGCCGGCGTCTGGTCCGCCGACTTCGAGGTGCCCGCGGGCACCTACGAGTACAAGGTCGCCTACGACGACGCCTGGGACGAGGCGTACGGGCGCGAGGGCAGCCAGGACAACGCGCCCCTCGTGCTCGGCGGCGACGCGACCGTGCGCGTCACGTTCGACGAGTCGACCCACCGCATCGCGCTCACGCCGCTCGGGCTCGCGGGCGGCTACGACGAGGCGCAGGACGCCGACCTCGTGGTGCCCCCCGTGCGCCAGCCCGGGTCGGACGAGCGCTTCTACTTCGTCATGACCGACCGGTTCGCGAACGGCGACCCGTCGAACGACACGGCGGGGCTCGGCGACGACCCCCTCGTCTCCGGCTTCGACCCGACGAACAAGGGCTTCTACCAGGGCGGCGACATCGCGGGCCTGCGGCAGAACCTCGACTACGTCGAGGGCCTCGGCACGACGGCGATCTGGCTCACGCCGTCGTTCAAGAACCAGCCGGTCCAGGGCACGGGCGCCGACGCGTCGGCGGGCTACCACGGCTACTGGATCACCGACTTCACGCAGATCGACCCGCACCTCGGCACGAACGCCGAGCTCGAGGCGCTCATCGACGAGGCGCACGACCGCGGGATCAAGGTCTACTTCGACATCATCACGAACCACACGGCCGACGTGATCGACTACGAGGAGAAGCAGTACTCGTACGTCGACCAGGCCACGTCGCCGTACCGCGACGCCGAGGGCACCGTGTTCGACCCGGCGGACCACGCGGGCACCGGCGACTTCCCGGCGCTGGACGCCGCGACGTCGTTCCCCTACACGCCGGTCGTCCCCGCGGGCAAGGAGGACCTCAAGGTCCCGGCCTGGCTCAACGACCCGACGCTGTACCACAACCGCGGCAACTCGACGTGGACCGGGGAGTCCGTGACGTACGGGGACTTCGACGGACTCGACGACCTCATGACCGAGCACCCGACGGTCGTCGACGGGTTCGTCGACGTCTACCAGGACTGGATCGACCTCGGCATCGACGGCTTCCGCATCGACACCGTCAAGCACGTGAACTTCGAGTTCTGGGAGACCTGGACCACCGAGGTCCTCGACTACGCGCACGCGCAGGGCAAGGACGACTTCTTCATGTTCGGCGAGGTGTACGACGCCGACGCGGCGAAGCTCTCGCCCTACGTGCGCAAGACGGACATGAGCTCGACGCTGGACTTCACGTTCCAGTCCGCCGCGACGAGCTTCGCGAGCGGCAACAGCGCCAAGGGCCTCGCGTCGCTCTTCGCGAGCGACGACATGTACACGACGCCCACGACGAACGCGCAGGCGCTGCCGACGTTCCTCGGCAACCACGACATGGGCCGCGTCGGGTACATGCTCGCGAGCACGGACGACCCGCTCGCGCGCGACGAGCTCGCGCACGACCTCATGTACCTGACCCGCGGGCAGCCGGTCGTGTACTACGGCGACGAGCAGGGCTTCGCGGGGAAGGGCGGCGACAAGGACGCGCGCCAGACCCTGTTCGCGACCCAGGTCGACGAGTACGCCGACCAGCCGCTCGTCACCGGCGAGCAGGCGGGCAGCGTCGACCGCTTCGGCACGGACGCGCCGCTCTACGCGCACATCGCCGAGCTCGCCGCGCTGCGCGAGGCGCACCCGGCGCTGGCCGACGGCGCCCAGGTGGAGCGCTACGTCGAGAACGGCGCGGGCGTGTACGCGTTCAGCCGCGTCGACCGCGAGGAGAAGGTCGAGCACCTCGTCGCGCTGAACAATGCGGCGCAGGAGCGGACGGCGACGTTCACGACCCTCACGCCCGGCGCCTCGTACGAGGTGCTCTACGGCGAGCAGGCCGCCCCCGTCACCGCCGATGCGGACGGCGTCGTCACGCTGACCGTCCCGGCGACGGGCACGGTCGTGCTGCGGGCCGACCGCGAGGTCGGCGCGGACTCGTCGGGCGACATCGCCCTCACCGTGCCGCAGGCCGGGGGAGCGGTCACGGGCGTCGCGCCGGTGACCGCCACCGTCGACCCGGACGCGTGGGCCGAGACGTCGTTCGCGTCCCGCGCGCGCGCCCCCCCCCCCCGCCCCCCCCCCGCCCCCCCGCGGGCCACGCCGCCGCGCGCCTCCCCCGCCGCCGCGGGCCCCGCGGACGCCACGCTCGTCGAGTACCGCGCGGTGACGACCGACGCCGACGGCGACCGCGCCGCCGCGTCCACGTTCGCGAGCGTCGGGGTCGACGTGAGCGGGGTCGTGGGCGAGGAGCCCGAGCCCGAGATCGACCTCGTGACCGTGCCCGGCAGCCACAACGCGGCCATGGGCTGCGCGGGCGACTGGGCCCCGGGCTGCGAGGCCGCGAAGCTCACGAAGCGCGCGGACGGCGTCTACGCGGGCACGTTCGACGTCCCCGCCGGGACGTACGAGTACAAGGTCGCGATCAACGGGTCGTGGACCGTGAACTACGGCGTCGGCGGTGTGCAGGACGGCACCAACGCGACGTACACGACGGCCGGCGGCCCGGTGACGTTCTACTGGGACCCGGTGAGCAAGGACTTCTCGAGCACCGCGCAGGGACCGATCGTCACGCTCGCGGGCTCGTTCCAGGACCAGGTCGGCTGCCCCGGCTCGTGGGCGCCCGACTGCCTGGCGTCCTGGCTCAAGGACCCGGACGGCGACGGCGTCTACACCTGGTCGACCGACCGCCTCGCGGCCGGCGCGTACGAGGGCAAGGTCGCGCACGGCCTGAGCTGGGCCGAGAACTACGGCGTCGGCGGCGCGCGCGACGGGGCGAACTACCAGTTCTCCGTCGGCGACGGCGAGCTGGTCACGTTCTCCTACGACCTCGCGTCCCACGTCCTGACGATCGACGTCGCGAACCCGCCGCTCCCCGGCACCGGCCAGCAGGCCGCGCACTGGGTGCGCGAGGGCGTCGTCGCCTGGCCGGGCGACCTCGGCACGGGCGACGAGTGGACCCTGTGGTCCGCCCCCGAGGGCGGGCTCTCGGTCACCCCGGGCGGCGCCGACGGCGAGGTGCAGGCCCCGGAGGGCACGGCGTCGTACACGCTCCAGGTCGACCCGTCGGGCCTGCCCGACGACGTCGCGGCCGAGTTCCCGGCGCTGGCCGGGCACACCGCGCTGCGCGTGCTCGACGACGGCGAGCCGCTCGACCGCGCGGAGGTCGAGGCAGCGCTCACGGGCCAGCTCCTCGTCACCCGGGCCGACGGCGGCGCGCTCACGGCCGCGACCGGTGTCCAGGTGCCGGGCGTCGTCGACGACCTGTTCGCCGAGGACGCGGCCGAGCGCGAGCTCGGCGTCTCGTGGCACGCCAACGGCAAGTGGGCGTCGTTCGCGCTGTGGGCGCCGACGGCGAAGGCCGTCTCGGTGCTCGCGTGGCCCGCGGGGGCGTCGCTCGACGACGACCCGCGCCGGTTCGAGGCCGCCCGCCAGGCCGACGGCACGTGGACCCTCGACGGCAAGGCGGCCGACAAGAAGCTCGGCGGCGCGGCCGTCGGCTGGAAGGGCGCGCGCTACCTCTACGAGGTGCAGGTCTACGTCCCGAGCACGGGGAAGGTCGAGACGAACGTCGTCACCGACCCGTACTCGGTGGGTCTCACGCTCGACTCCACGCACTCGGTGGCCGTCGACCTCGACGACCCCGCGTTCCGCCCGAGCGCCTGGGAGGGCACGCCCGCCCCGGTCGTCGAGCGGTCGGTCGACCAGACGATCTACGAGCTCCACGTCCGGGACTTCTCGATCTCCGACGAGACGGTCCCGGCGGAGCGGCGCGGCACGTACCTCGCGTTCGCGGAGAAGGACTCGGCCGGCATGACGCACCTGCGCGAGCTCGCGGACGCGGGCGTCACCACGGTGCACCTGCTCCCGACGTTCGACATCGCGTCGATCCCCGAGGACCGCGCGGCCCAGGCCACGACCGGTGACCTCACCGGGTTCGCGCCCGACTCGCCCGAGCAGCAGGCCGCGGTCGCGGCGGTGCAGGCGCAGGACGGCTTCAACTGGGGCTACGACCCGTGGCACTTCAGCACGCCGGAGGGGTCGTACGCCCTCGACGCGGACGGCGGCGCGCGCGTGGCCGAGTTCCGCACCATGGTCGGCTCGCTCCACGGTGCCGGGCTGCAGGTCGTGCTCGACCAGGTGTTCAACCACACCGCCGCGAGCGGGCAGGACGCGAAGTCCGTCCTCGACAAGGTCGTGCCGGGCTACTACCACCGGCAGAACCCGACCACCGGCTCCGTCGAGACGAGCACGTGCTGCCAGAACGTCGCGACCGAGCACGCGATGGCGGGCAAGCTCATGGTCGACTCGGTCGTCACGTGGGCGAAGGACTACCGCGTCGACGGGTTCCGGTTCGACCTCATGGGCCACCACTCGAAGCAGAACATGCTCGACGTCCGGGCCGCGCTCGACGAGCTCACGCTCGCCGAGGACGGCGTCGACGGGAAGTCCGTCTACCTGTACGGCGAGGGCTGGGACTTCGGCGAGGTCGCGGGCAACGCGCTGTTCGAGCAGGCCACGCAGGGCCAGCTCGGCGGCACGGGCATCGGGACCTTCTCCGACCGGCTGCGCGACGCCGTGCACGGCGGCTCGCCCGTCGACGGCGCCACGACGTTCACGCAGGGCTTCGGCACGGGCCTCGCGACCGACCCGAACGGGCAGCCCGCCCGGGCGGGGGAGCCGGGGACCGTGAACGACGGGTCCGCGGACGAGCTCGCCGACCTCGGTCACCAGACCGACCTCGTGCGCCTCGGCCTCGCGGGCAACCTGCGCGACTACACGCTCGTCACGTCGACGGGCGAGGAGAAGCGCGGCGACGAGATCGACTACCGCGGGGCGCCGGCCGGCTACGCCGACTCGCCCGAGGAGGTCGTGACCTACGTCGACGCGCACGACAACGAGACGCTGTTCGACCTGCTCGCGCTCAAGCTCCCGGCCGACACGCCGATGGACGAGCGCGTGCGCATGAACACGGTCTCGCTCGCGACCGCGGCGCTCTCCCAGACGCCGTCGTTCTGGCACGCGGGCACGGACCTGCTGCGGTCGAAGTCGCTCGACCGCAACAGCTACGACTCGGGCGACTGGTTCAACGCGATCGACTGGACCGGTCAGGACAACGGGTTCGGCAAGGGCCTGCCGATGGCGGCCGACAACGAGGACAAGTGGCCGCTCATGGCCCCGCTCCTCGCGAACCCGGCGCTCAAGCCGTCGCCCGACGACATCGCCACCGCGTCGGCGCAGGCGCAGGACCTCCTGCGGCTGCGGCACTCGACCGAGCTGTTCCGGCTCGGCGACCCGGAGCTGATCCGGGAGAAGGTCACCTTCCCGGGTGCCGGGACGGACCAGGTCCCGGGCGTCGTGGCGATGGCGGTGGACGACACCGTCGGCACCGACGTCGACCCCGCGCTCGACGGGCTCCTCGCCGTCTTCAACGCCTCCCCGGACGAGGTCACCGTCCCGCTGTCCGCGCTCGCGGGCCGCGAGTACGTGCTCTCGCCCGTGCAGCAGGAGGGGAGCGACGACGTCGTGCGCGGCACCACGTGGGACGCGGCCACCGGCACGGTGACCGTCCCCGGGCGGTCCGTCGCCGTCCTGGTGCAGCCGCAGGCCGGGGCGGAGCTGCCCGTGTCCGTCGACGTGCAGACGCGCTGCCTCGCGGGCAAGGCGTACGTCGCGGTCCGGGCGACGAACGACGGCGCCGTGCCGGTGGACGTCCGGCTCGCCACGCCGTTCGGCGAGAAGCAGGTCGCGGACGTCGCGCCCGGCAAGAACGTCTACCAGTCGTTCGCGACGCGCCAGAAGGCGGTCGCGGCCGGCGAGGCCACGGTGACCGCCACCGCGGTGGTCGACGGCGAGGAGGTCACCTCGACCTTCACCGTCGAGCACGAGGGAGCCACCTGCTCCTGAGCCGACCGCCGAGGTAGGACGACCCGCCGAGGTAGAGCCCTGGTCATCGCCAGGGCTCTACCTCGGCCTACCCGGTTCTCGCTCGGCTCACCAGGGCTCTACCTCGGCGCACCCCGGTCGGCGTCGTTCTCTCCGGGGCTGGTGCTAGCGTCGCGAGCCGTGACCACCTCGCCCTCGTCCGCCGTCCGCCCGACGGCGGGTCTCGTCTTCCGTCCGGCCGTCGCCGCCGACCTGCCCCGGGTGGTCGAGCTCATCGCCGACGACGCGATCGCGCGCGCCCGCACCGGCGAGGTCGGCCCGGAGCACGAGGCGGCGTTCGCCGCGATCGACGCGGACCCGAACAACGCCCTGGTGGTCGTGGAGCGCGACGGCGAGGTCGTGGGCACCATGCAGCTCACCGTGGTCCCCGGGATCTCCCGCGGCGGCGCGTCGCGGCTGCTGGTCGAGGCCGTCCGGGTCGACCGGCGGCTGCGGGGCCAGGGCGTCGGTCGCGCGATGATGGCGTGGGCGCACGCGTGGGGCGTCGCGCGAGGCTGCGCGCTCGCCCAGCTCACGTCCGACAAGCGACGCACGGACGCCCACCGGTTCTACCGGTCGCTCGGTTACGAGCAGTCGCACGAGGGCTTCAAGCGCCCGCTCCCACCTCGCTAGGCCCGCTCCCACCTCGCGAGGCCCGGACGGCCGGCACCGCCGCGGCCGCCTCGGTGCACCACGCCTGTCGGCAGCGCTGTGCGCTCTCGCCTGAAAGCGCTCTCAAGCATTCACGTCCTGATCGCTTGGGCCAGACCGCACGTGTTCGCGCTCACATCCGGGGCATATGTCTGCGCTGTCATAGGACCAAGGTCGCTATTCGATCACAGTTCGCCCCGGCCTTGCGTTCAGGAGTTGACGCCAAGATCGCGACGGGCATAGCGTCGGGCCCGCTCGGACGGCGCTGAGGGTGTCCGGGTCCGCGGGGCACAGGTGCCCCGCGCGCTGTCCTCGGCAGGAGGAGGTCCGATGACGGACGAGCGCGTGATCCTCGAGATGCGGGGCATCACCAAGGAGTTCCCGGGCGTGCGCGCCCTCGACGACGTCAACCTGCGCGTCCGCGCAGGGGAGATCCACGCGATCTGCGGGGAGAACGGCGCCGGCAAGTCGACGCTCATGAAGGTGCTCTCGGGCGTGTACCCGCACGGCACGTACACGGGCGACATCTACTACGAGGGTGCCGAGGTCCGGTTCAAGGACATCCGCTCGAGCGAGCAGGCGGGCATCGTCATCATCCACCAGGAGCTCGCGCTCATCCCGGAGCTCTCGATCACCGAGAACATCTTCCTCGGCAACGAGGTCAAGGGGTCGTTCGGCATCGACTGGGGCGTGGCGCGGCGCCGGGCGGAGGAGCTCATGGCCCGCGTCGGGCTCCAGGAGTCGCCCGACGCCCAGATCAAGAACATCGGTGTCGGCAAGCAGCAGCTCGTGGAGATCGCCCGCGCGCTGGCGAAGGACGTGCGGCTGCTCATCCTCGACGAGCCGACGTCCGCGCTCAACGAGGAGGACTCGGAGCACCTGCTCGACCTGCTGCGCGGCCTGCGCTCCCGCGGCATGACGAGCATCATCATCTCCCACAAGCTCAACGAGATCGAGGCCATCGCGGACTCGATCACGATCATCCGCGACGGCCGCTCGATCGAGACGCTCGACGTGAAGCACGACGCCGTCGACGAGGACCGCATCATCCGCGGCATGGTTGGCCGGTCGCTCGAGTCGCGCTTCCCCGACCACACCCCGTCGATCGGCGAGACCTTCTTCGAGGTCGAGGGGTGGACCGTCGAGCACCCCGAGGTGCCCGGCCGCCTCGTGTGCAAGGGGTCGACCTTCCACGTGCGACGCGGTGAGATCGTCGGCTTCGCCGGGATCATGGGCGCGGGGCGCACCGAGCTCGCGCGCTCGATCTTCGGGCGCACCTACGGGCGCTACCTCTCGGGCGTCGTCCGCATCGACGGGCGCGAGGTCTCCATGCCCACGGTGCTCTCGGCGATCGAGAACCGCATCGCGTACGTCCCCGAGGACCGCAAGTCCCTCGGCCTCAACCTGCTCGACACGATCCTGGGCACGATCCAGTCGGCGAACCTGCCGCGCATCGCGAAGGCCGGCGTCATCGACCGCGACGCGGCGTTCGTCGCGGCGGAGGGCTACCGCAAGGCGTTCTCCATCAAGGCGCCGAGCGTGCACGAGGGCGTCGCGAAGCTCTCCGGCGGCAACCAGCAGAAGGTGCTGCTCGCCAAGTGGATGTACACCGAGCCGGAGCTCCTCATCCTCGACGAGCCGACGCGCGGGATCGACGTCGGCGCCAAGTACGAGATCTACGGGCTCGTCCAGAAGCTCGCGGACGCGGGCCGCGGCGTGGTCGTCATCTCGTCGGAGCTGCCCGAGCTGCTCGGGCTGTGCGACCGCATCTACACCGTCTTCGAGGGGCGCATCACCGGTGAGGTCTCCCGGGCCGACGCGACCCAGGAGGGGCTCATGCGGCTCATGACCGGGACGCAGAGCGACGCGCCCGCCGACGCGGCCTGACCCTGTCTCGTATACCCATCTGCCGCTGCCGACGCGTGAG
>ERZ1464570.27-NODE-27-length-13488-cov-13.458423_pt1 | contig 13488 bp, 10 predicted proteins | sample MGYA00563957_ERZ1464570 | MGnify/ENA primary metagenome ERZ1464570 (study PRJEB39283, sample SAMN07833352) | human skin metagenome | isolation source: Scalp | host: Homo sapiens | place: India: Bengaluru | collected 2015-03-06 ... | reverse complement strand
CCACCCCCCCCACCCCCCCCGCCCCCCCCCGCCTTCGCCCCGCGGGCTCGGAGATGTCCCTCCGCCCGCCCCGCAGCACCACGGGAACGGCTCGCGGCGGTCCGGCTCCCGCGCGACGACGTCGCCGGAGGCGGAGCGCGCCGCTGCCGTCCGCGAGGCGGAACGGGCGGCCGACGCCGCGCGCACGGCGCTCGCGGACGCGCTGCGGACGGTCGTGCGCGGCACGGTCGACACCGCGACGCGACGCCGCGCGGAGTACTCGACCGACGCGTCGAACTACCGCGTGGTGCCCGAGGCCGTGGTCTACCCGCAGGACGCGGACGACGTCGTCGCCGCGCTGGACGTGCTGCGCGAGCTCGAGGTGCCGGTCACGGCGCGCGGGGCGGGGACGTCGGTCGCGGGGAACTCGATCGGCCCGGGCGTGGTCCTGGACTTCACGCGGCACGTGAACCGCGTGCTCGACGTCGACCCGGAGGCGCGCACGGCGCGCATCGAGCCGGGCGTCGTCATGTCGACGCTTCAGCAGGAGGCGGCGCCGCACGGGCTGCGGTTCGGCCCGGACCCCTCGACGCAGAACCGCGCGACGCTCGGCGGCATGATCGGCAACAACGCGTGCGGGCCGCACGCCGTCGCGTACGGGCGCACGGTCGACAACGTCCTCGCGCTCGACGTCGTCGACGGCCGCGGGCGCCGCTTCACGGCCGGCAAGGGCGACCCGACGTTCGCGGCGGTCCCCGGTCTGGCGGAGCTCGTCCGCGAGAACCTCGCGCTCATCCGCACGGAGTTCGGGCGGTTCGGGCGCCAGGTGTCGGGCTACTCGCTCGAGCACCTGCTGCCGGAGAACGGGTCGGACCTCGCGAAGGCGCTCGTCGGCACCGAGGGCACGCTCGTGACGATCCTCGAGGCCACGGTGCGCCTGGTGCCGGTGCCGTCCAAGCCGACACTCGTCGTGCTGGGCTACCCGGACATGCCGTCCGCGGCCGACGACGTCCCGACCTTCCTCGGCCTCAGCCCCCTCGCGGTCGAGGGTCTCGACGCGCGGCTCGTCGACGTCGTGCGCCGCGCCAAGGGCGACGCGTCCGTGCCGCCGCTGCCCCCGGGCGCCGGCTGGCTCATGGTCGAGGTCGGCGGCACGACCCCCGAGGAGGCGATGGCGAACGCGGAGGCGATCGTCGCGGCGTCGGGCAGCGAGGCCACGATGATCCTGCCCGCGGGCCCCGAGGCGACCAAGATGTGGCAGATCCGGGCCGACGGCGCAGGGCTCGCCGGGCGCACGCCCGCGGGCGAGCAGGCGTGGCCGGGCTGGGAGGACTCCGCCGTCCCGCCGGAGAAGCTGGGCGACTACCTGCGCGACCTCGACGCGCTCATGGCGCGCTACGGCGTCGACGGCCTGCCGTACGGGCACTTCGGCGACGGGTGCGTGCACCTGCGCATCGACATCCCGCTCGAGGCGTCGGGGTCGGTGCTGCGCACGTTCATGCTGGAGGCGGCCGAGCTCGTCGCGAAGTACGGCGGCTCGCTCTCGGGCGAGCACGGCGACGGCCGCGCACGCTCGGAGCTGCTCCCGGTCATGTACAGCCCCGAGGCGATCGCGCTCATGGAGCGGTTCAAGGCGCTGTTCGACCCGCAGGACGTGATGAACCCGGGCGTGGTGGTGCGTCCGAGCGCCGTCGACGACGACCTGCGCCGCCCGCACGCGCACCCGCTGCTGTCGAAGGTCGGTGCGCCGGGGACGCCCGGGACGAGCACGGCCGCGCCCGCGAACGTCACGAAGATCTCGCGTCGCGCCGGCTACCAGGGCTTCTCGTTCGCGCACGACCACGGCGACATGACGCAGGCCGTGCACCGGTGCGTCGGCGTCGGCAAGTGCCGCGCCGACACCAGCGCCGCGGGCGGCTTCATGTGCCCGTCGTACCAGGCGACGAAGGACGAGAAGGACGTCACGCGCGCCCGCGCCCGCGTGCTCCAGGAGGCGGTGAACGGCACGCTCGTCGGCGGTCTCGCGGCGCCCGAGGTGCGCGAGTCGCTCGACCTGTGCCTGTCCTGCAAGGCGTGCTCGAGCGACTGCCCCGCGGGCGTCGACATGGCGCAGTACAAGTCCGAGGTCCTGTACCGGACGTACCGCGGCAAGCTGCGCCCCGTCGACCACTACTCGCTCGGCTGGCTCCCGGTCTGGGCGCGCCTCGCGACGGGCATGCCGCGCCTGGCCAACAAGCTGCTCGGGTTCCGGCCGCTCGCGAAGGCGGTCCTGTGGGCGGGCGGCATGGACACGCGCCGCTCCATGACGGAGTTCGCCGAGGTGCCGTTCCGCACGTGGTGGAGGCGCGGCGGCGCGACCCAGGGCGTGCCCGGCCTGCGCATCGGGCAGCAGCCCGGCCGCCCCGTGCGCGACGAGCGCCCGAAGGTCGTCCTGTGGACCGACTCGTTCAGCGACAACATGTCGCCGGGCGTGCCGCAGGCCGCAGTGAAGGTGCTCACCGCGGCGGGGTACGACGTCGTCGTGCCCGACGAGCAGGCGTGCTGCGGCCTCACGTGGATCAGCACGGGCCAGCTCGACGGCGCTCGCAAGCGCCTGGAGAACCTGCTGTCCGTGCTCGGCCCGTACGCCGTGAACGGCATCCCGATCATGGGGCTCGAGCCGTCGTGCACGGCCGTGCTGCGCTCCGACCTCGTGGACCTGTTCCCCGACGACCCGCGCGCCCAGGCGGTCTCCGCCGCGACGCGCACGCTCGCCGAGCTCCTCACCTCGGTCGACACCGCGCCCGGGCGCGAGTCCGGGTGGCGTGTGCCGGACCTCTCGGACGTGACCGCCGTCGTGCAGCCGCACTGCCACCAGCACTCGGTGATGGGCTTCGCCGCGGACGAGCGGCTGCTGCGCGACGCGGGCGCGACCATCAAGGTCCTCGCCGGCTGCTGCGGCCTCGCAGGCAACTTCGGCATGCAGAAGGGCCACTACGAGACGTCGGTCGCCGTCGCGGAGAACGCGCTGCTGCCCGCGCTGCGCGACGCCGCCCCCGGCGACGTGTACCTCGCGGACGGGTTCTCGTGCCGCACGCAGGCCGACGACCTCGCCGGCGTGCAGGGCAAGGCCCTCGTCGAGCTGCTCGCCGAGCGGCTCTGAGCCCGTCGGGCGGCCGACGGCGCACAGCCGCCCCGGCCCCGCACGTGCGCGTCCCCGGGGGGTGCGTCCAGGCACCGAGGTGCGGTCCGTCGATCCCGGCGCGAACATGGCAGGGGAGCACCACCGCGGGCGGTGCTCCGTCCACGTCGTCGGCGGTGAGGGGCAGGCCATGTACTACTCCAGCGGCAACTACGAGGCGTTCGCGCGGCCGCGCAGGCCGGAGCGGACGGACCGGCTCGGGTCCGTGCACCTGGTGGGAGCGGGCCTCGCGTCGCTCTCCGCGGCGGGCTTCCTCGTCCGCGACGGTCAGGTGCCGGGGGAGAAGATCACCGTCTACGAGCGGCTCCGGCTCCCCGGCGGCGCGCTCGACGGCATCAAGGAGCCGCGGCGCGGGTTCGTGATCCGTGGCGGGCGCGAGCTCGAGGACCACATGGAGTGCCTGTGGGACCTGTTCCGCTCCGTCCCGTCGATCGAGACCGAGGGCGTCTCGGTCCTCGACGAGTTCTACTGGCTCAACAAGGACGACCCGAACTTCTCGCTCCAGCGCGTCACCGAGGACCGCGGGAAGGACGCGCACTTCGACAACCTGTTCCGCCTCGACGAGAAGGCGCAGAAGGAGATCACGAAGATCTTCCTCGCGCGCCGCGAGGACATGGAGGGCAAGTCGATCGAGGACGTCATGTCGCGGCACTTCCTCGACAGCCAGTTCTGGCTCTACTGGCGCACGATGTTCGCGTTCCAGGAGTGGCACAGCGCGCTCGAGTTCAAGCTCTACCTGCACCGGTTCATCCACCACGTCGGCGGCCTGCCCGACCTCTCGGCGCTCAAGTTCACCAAGTACAACCAGTACGAGTCGATGGTGCTGCCGCTCACGCGCTGGCTCATGGACCGGGGCGTGACGTTCCGGTTCCACGTCGAGGTCACCGACGTCGACTTCGACCTCGCCCCGGACCGCAAGGTCGCCACGCGGCTGCACCTGCTGGACCACGCGGCGGCCCACCAGTCCGGCGGGGCCGCCGTCGAGCGGACGATCGACCTCGGCGAGGACGACCTCGTCATCGCGACCATCGGCTCGCTCACGGAGAACTCCGACAACGGCGACCAGCACACGCCCGCGCGCCTCGACACGGGGCCTGCGCCCGCGTGGGACCTGTGGCGGCGCGTCGCGGCCAAGGACCCGTCGTTCGGCCGGCCCGACGTGTTCAGCACCGACATCCCGCTCACCAAGTGGCAGTCCGCGACCGTCACGACGCTCGACCGACGCATCCCCGAGCACATCGAGCGCATCTGCAAGCGCGACCCGTTCAGCGGCAAGGTCGTCACGGGCGGGATCGTCACCGCGCGCGACTCGGCGTGGCTGATGAGCTGGACCGTCAACCGGCAGCCGCACTTCAAGGCGCAGTCGCCCGACGAGATCGTCGTGTGGGTCTACGGCCTGTTCGTGGACACCCCGGGCGACTACGTGAAGAAGTCGCTCCAGGAGTGCACGGGCGAGGAGATCACGCAGGAGTGGCTCTACCACCTCGGCGTGCCGGAGGCCGACATCCCGACCCTCGCCGCCGAGGCCGCGAGCTGCGTGCCCGTGATGATGCCGTACGTCACGGCGTTCTTCATGCCCCGGCACGCGGGCGACCGGCCCCAGGTCGTGCCCGACGGCGCACGCAACTTCGCGTTCATCGGCCAGTTCGCGGAGACCACCCGGGACACGATCTTCACCACCGAGTACTCCGTGCGCACCGGCATGGAGGCGGCCTACCAGCTGCTCGACCTGGAGCGCGGCGTGCCCGAGGTGTTCAACAGCACGTACGACGTCCGCAAGCTGCTCGCCGCGGTGAGCGCCCTGCGCGACGGCGAGGAGCTCGACATCCCCGGGCCGCGGATCCTGCGCGACCGGCTCCAGAAGAAGGTGGACGCCACCGAGATCGGCGAGCTCCTCGCCGAGTTCAGCCTCCTGTCCCACGACGAGTGACCTCGCGGCCCGGCGTGGCAGCATCGGGCGCATGTCGACTCCGGAGGACCTCGCACGCCGCTACCTCGGCTGGCTCCTGCTGACCGAGGGCGCGCGGGCCGAGCGTCTGCGGGCGGAGGCGGAGGTCGGGGTCGCGGGAGAGGTACGGAGCGTTGTGGAGCACGACGCCAACCCGTTGCCGCTGCTCGACGCGCTCGTCGCGCAGGCCGTCGCGAGCGGGGACGAGCGCCTCGTCACGCGGCTCGGGGCAGGGATCGTCGAGGAGGCGATCGTGGGCCGGCCCGACCTGGCTGGTCGCATCGCCGCGCGATGCCGGGCGGAGCCGACCTGGAGCGAGGTCGTGCGGGGGGCGTGGGTGGAGGAGCGCCGGGCGCGCGACCTCCCGGATCCGCTCCCCGCGCTCGTCACCGTCCTGAAGGGCTGACGAGGCTACCGCGGGCGCTCCGCACCGCGTCGGCGAGCCGGGCGACGGCGTCGTCGACGCGGGCGTCGGCGAGGTTGCCGTACCCGAGCACGAGGGTCGTCGACTGTTCGGCGGGGCGCACCTGGTAGCGGCGCAGGTCGACGACGGTCACCTCGCGCCGCGCGGCCTCGCGCACGACGTGCGCGGCGTCGGGCGCGGGACCGTCCGGCGAGCCCGGCAGGGACAGCAGCGCGTGCATCCCCGCCGCGATGCCGCGCACCGCGGCGCCGGGCAGCTCGCGGGCGAGGGCGTCGAGCACGGCGTCGCGACGGCGGCGGTAGCGTCCGCGCGCGGCGCGCAGGTGCCGGTCGTAGCCGCCGGACGCGACGAGCCGCGCGAACGTGAGCTGGTCGACGGTGGACGGGGCCGCCGTCGGGCCGTGCGGGGCGGCAGCGCGCGCGACGGACTCGCGCCAGCGGGCGGGCACGACCATCCACCCGACGCCGAACGCGGGGCTCATCGTCTTGCTCACCGAGCCGAGCAGCACGACCCGGTCGGGGTCGAGGTGCGGGAGCGCGGCGGCGGGCCGACGGTGGGAGCGGAACTCGGCGTCGTAGTCGTCCTCGACGACGACGCCGTCGACGTCCCGCGCCCAGGTGAGGACGGCCTCGCGCCGCTCGGGCGCGAGCGCTGAGCCGGTGGGGAACTGGTGCGCGGGCGTGAGGAGCGCGGCCCGCGCGCCCGTCCGCCGGGACGCGTCGACGAGCGCGCCGACGTCCGCGCCCCCGGCGTCCACGGGGACCGGGACGGGGGTGAGACCGGCGCGCGCCGCGACGTCGCGCAGCACCGACCAGCTCGGGTCCTCGACGAGCAGGTGCGTGTGGCCCGCCTCGACGAGCGCGGCGGCGACGCGCGCCATGCCGTCCGTCGCGCCGCGCGTCAGCACGACGGCGTCGTCGGGCCCGGTGACGACCCGCGCCCGGCGCAGGTGGCCGGCGACGACGGCGCGCGCGTGCGGGTGCCCGGCGGGGGAGGGCTGCCCGAGGTCGTCGTTCGACGCCGTCCCGCCGGACGTGCCGAGCGCCTCGCGCGCCGCGCGGAGCCACGCGTCGCGCGGGACGTGCCGGAGATCGGGGACGCCCGGCGCGAGGTCGAACCGGGCGCGCGCGGCGTGGGTCCTGCCGGTGCCGGTCCGCCCGGCGTCCACGACGGCGCGCGCGGGTCTACCATCCGCCGCTCGTTCCTCGCGGCTCCCGCCAGGCCCGCCACGCCCCGCGCGCACCGTCGTTCCCGCCGGGCTCGTGGGCCGCTCGCCCAGCGCGCTCGTTCCCCTCGGGCTCGTCGATCGGGCGCCGGCTCCGGCGGCGACGCGGGTCGCGGAGCCGGGGCGCGCCTCGAGGCAGCCCTCGGCGCCGCGCTGGCCGTACGCCTCGGTGACGACCCACCTCGACACCCCGAGCGACTCGGCGAGCTGTCGGCTCGGGGGGAGCGCCGCGCCGACGGGGACGCGGCCGGCGTGCACGGCGTCGCGGACTGCGCGCTCGAGCCGCTCGACGCGCGACCCCGGCCCCGCGCCCAGGTCGAGCAGGGCCTCCCAGGCGAGCGCCGCCGTCGTCCCCGGAGGCACCGCCCGGGAGGAATTGGTCTGGTCCGCGGCCATGGCATCGGACCGTACACCCGTGCCGATGGCTCCCTAGCGTGGAGCACGACACCGAGACCACGGGTCCAGCACGGACCGCTCGGACCACCGACAGACCCAGGGAGACCACCATGCGGTGCCGCACCATCGGCGACGGGCGCACCTCCTTCGAGGTGTCGACCCTGTGCCTCGGCACGATGAACATGGGCACGCTCGTCGACGAGGACACCTCGTTCGCGATCCTCGACCGCTACCGCGAGGCGGGCGGCACGTTCCTCGACACCGCGAACAACTACAGCTTCTGGGCCGGCGGCCACGGCCGCGACAGCGAGGACCTGCTCGGCCGCTGGCTCGCGAGCCGCGGCGCGCGCGACGAGGTCCGGATCGCGACGAAGCTCGGCGCGGCCAAGAAGGACCCGGCCCTGCCGCTGCAGAACGTCGAGCCGACGAACTTCCAGGGGCTCGACGCTGACGTCGTCGCGGACGAGGCGCACGAGAGCCTGCGCCACCTCGGGGTCGACCACCTGGACGTGCTGTACGGGCACGTCGACGACCACGGGACGCCGCTCGCCGAGACCGTCGGCGCGTTCGGCAAGCTCCAGGCGGAGGGCGTCGTCGGCATCACGGGCATCTCGAACGTCGCGCTGTGGCGCGTCGTCGAGGCGCGCGAGGAGGCGCTGCGCCAGGGGGTCGCGCCCTACGGGCTCGTCCAGCAGAACTACACCTACGCCTACCCGACGCCCGAGCCGGGACGGCACAACTGGGCGTCGTACGAGCTGCTCGACTACGCGGCGTCCACGGGCGTCGAGGGCCGCCCGCCGCTCGCCGTCACGGCCTACTCGCCGATCCTCCAGGGCGCGTACGTGCGCCGGGACAAGCCGCTCTGGGACGGGTTCGACCACCCGACCACGCGCGAGCGGATCCGCCTCCTGCACGAGGTCGCGGGCGAGCTCGGCGCGACGCCGAACCAGGTCGCGCTCGCGTGGCTCCTCGGCGGCGAGCACCCGGTGGTCCCGGTGATCGGGCCCAGCACGGTCGAGCAGCTCGACGACCTCCTCGGCGCGGCCGACCTCGAGCTCGACCCCGAGCTGCGCGCACGCCTCGACGCGGCCTGAGCCGCGCGGGCGGCCCGGTCCGGCGCACCGACGCCGGGCCGGGCTGCCACGATGGGCCGATGCCCACCACGCTCGTCGAGCGCACCCGGCCGGACGACTGGCGCGACCTGCGGGACGTCCGCCTGCGGGCGCTCGCGGACGCGCCGTCCGCGTTCGGCTCGACCCTCGCGCGCGAGGTCGCTTTCCCCGACGACGTGTGGCGAGAGCGCGCGGCGCAGGGGGGCACGCTCCTGGCGCGGACGACGTTCGACGGCGGCCCGCCTGGCGACCGCGGCAAGTCCGACGACGGCGCCCCGCCCGGGAGCGGCCGGTCGCCCGGTCCCGTGGTCGGGGTCGCGGCCGTCGTTCCCTCGCCCGACGACCCGACCGTGGCCGAGCTCGTGTCCGTGTGGGTCGAGCCCGGCGCGCGGGGGGGCGGGGTGGGGGCGGGGGGGCGGGCGCGGGCCGGGGCGCTCGCGGCCGGGCTCGGCGCGCGCACGCTCGCGCTCTGGGTCACCGCGACCAACGCTCCCGCGCTCCGCCTCTACGAGCGCGCAGGCTTCGCGCCGACCGGCGAGACCCAGCCCCTCCCGAGCGACCCCCGCCTCCTCGAGCTGCGGATGACGCGGCGCGTCGCCGGATAGGGTGCGGGGACCTGATCCCGGACCGTGCCGAGGGGGCCGCGTGGAGTTCCAGGACGTCGTCCGACGCCGGCGCATGGTGCGCCGGTTCACCGACGAGCCGGTCGACCCGGACGCCGTCGACCGCCTCGTGCGCAACGCCGTCCGCGCGCCGAGCGCGGGGTTCGCGCAGGGGTGGTCGTTCCTCGTGCTCACCGAGCCCGACGACGTCGCGCGCTTCTGGTCCGCGACCTCGCCCGAGCAGCCCGAGCGGAGCATGAGCGCGTGGCTCGCCGGGATGCGCACCGCGCCCGTGCTCGTCGTGGTCCTCACGTCGAAGGACGTCTACCTCGATCGGTACGCCGAGGACGACAAGGGCTGGGCGGACCGCGACGAGAACCGCTGGGCCGTGCCGTACTGGCACGTCGACGCCGGGATGGCGGCGCTGCTCATGCTCCAGACCGCCGTCGACGAAGGGCTCGGCGCGTGCTTCTTCGGCGTCGCGCCGGGCGAGGTCGGACGGCTGCGCGCGGCGTTCGGCATCCCGGACGCGTACGCGCCGACGGGGGTCGTCGCCGTCGGGCACCCCGCCGACCGGGCGGCCACGGGCTCGCCGCGCCGTCGCGCGCGCAAGCCGCTCGACGAGGTGGTGCACCGCGGCCGCTGGGGAGGCCGGTCGTGACGCGCTCGCGGGCGGGGGCGCTCGCCGTCGGGCTCGCGCTCGCCGTCCTCGGCGCGGGAGCGTGCACGGGGAGCGCGACGCCCGAGGACCCGACGGGCGCGGCGTCCGCGACGCGGACGGACCGGCCGCCCGCCGAGGTCCCGGTCGACGACCCGACCGCCTCGGGTGACCCGGAGCGGCCTCCGGGTAGCACCGACGAGCCGACGGCGGGCGCCTCCGCCGGGCCGGGGGAGGAGCCCACGGCCGCTGCGCCCGAGGTCACGAGCCTCGGTGGTGCGGCGGACGCGACACCGCTCGTCGCGCGGTCCGGGTGGCAGGTCGTGGGTGCGAGCGGCGCGTGCGTGCTGTCGTCACGTGCCGCGGCGGACCCGGCGGCACCGACGGCGGGCCCGCGCGACGCGTCCGCCGCCCTCCTCGCGGAGACGGTCGCCGCGGACGGCGGCGACCTCACGGCTCCCCGCGACGTCCTGCTGCCCCTCCTCGCCGACGGCGTGACCCGCCAGGGGGTGAACGCCGCGGCCCAGGACTGGACGGTGACGACCCCGCGCGGCGAGGTGCGGGTGCGGGGGGCGGCGCGCGTCGTGAGCGTGCCGACGTTCGAGGGCGACGCGTCGACGCAGTCCGTGGTGCTCGCGCTGGACTGCGCCGGGCCGCTCGACGAGGGTGCCTGGCAGCGCCTCCTCGCCGACGTGCGGGTCGGCCTCGCGGCGCCCGCCGAGGGGCTCGGTACCTGGCCGTCGTAGCGGCGCGGGCGGGTGCCGGGTCAGGCGTCGTGGTCGCGCAGCGCCGGGACGTGCAGCCCGACGGCGGCCCGCACGGGCGGGGGCAGCTCGCCCCAGTCGTCCAGCGTGTCCAGGTCCACGGCGGTCCCGGGCTGCTGCACGACGACGGCCCGCAGCCCGAGCCGCTCGGCCTCCGCGACGTGCGCCGCGCGGCTGCCCGTCCCGAACTGAAAACGGAACCCCTCGCCGCGGGCACCGCCGTCGGGCCGAGCACGAGGTTCCTGGCGTTCTGCGCCGCTTCCCGACAGCAGGGTCGTGCTCGACGGCGCGGAGGCCGGGGGTCCGAGGACGAGCAGGTTCGTGCCCGCGCCGACCCGGTCCGTCGCGACGACGACGGGGGCGTCCTCGGCGAGCAGCGCCGCGACGTCCGCGGTCGTGAGCGCCGGGAGGTCGGCGTGCGCGACGAGGAGCCGCACCGGGCCCCGGGCCGCCGCGTCCTCCGCCGCGAGCTCCCGGCCCAGCTCCACCGCCGCGTCCAGACCGGGCCGGTCCGCGGGCTGGAGCACGATGCGCAGCCGGTCCGCGTCGGCGGTCAGCAGGGGCAGGTCGTCGGACCCGGCGCGCGCGGCCTCGGCGGGCTCGTCGACCACGACGTCCCGCAGCGCCCGCCACGTGAACCGCGGGTCGGACGTCACGACGACCACGCGCTCGACGCCGTCGCTCGCGAGCAGCGTCCCCACGACGTGCCGCGCGAGCACGCCGATCAGCCTGCTGCGCGACGCGGGGTCGAGCACGTGCGCGAGCCGCGACTTCCCCGACGACCCGTCGCGCAGCGGCACGACCGCCACGACGCGCGCCGGGCCCGGGGCGCCCGGGCGAGGGCCGCCGTCGGGCAGCACGAGGTCACCCACGTGCGACCGCCGCCGACCGCAGCAGCGTGCGCGCCAGGCGCTCGCGGCCCTCGGCGCCGCCCATGACCGTGTCCGTCACGGCGACGTCCATCCCGAGCGCGCGGACGGCGTCGGCGAGGTGCGCGTCGTGGTCGTCGATCACCATGACGTCGACCAGGCCCACGTAGAGGCGCGCGACGCCCAGCGCGGAGACCTCGTGCCCGAGGGTCGTGAGGATCTGCGCCGCCGGGCCCTTGAGCGCGCGACCGCCCACGATCGGGCTCACCGCGCCGCGTCGCGCCGACGTCCCGGCGAGCGCCTCCCGCACGCCCGCGGCGCCCAGCGCCGGCTCCACCGGGAGGAACGGGTTCGACGGCGCGACCACGACGACGTCGGCGCCGGTCACCGCGTCGAGCACGCCGGGCGCCGGGCGCGCGGCGTCGATGCCGTCGTAGACGAGACCGAGCACGTCGTCCGCGTGCCGGCGGCCCACGAAGTACTCCTGGAACCCGAGGCGCCCGGCGGGCGTGTCGACGAGCGTCGCGACGCGGTCGTCGGTCACGGGCAGCACGCGCGGCCGGACGCCGAGCGCGGACGTGAGCTGCGCGGTGACGTCGGACAGCGGCGCGCCCGCGCGCAGCCGGGCCGTCCGCACGACGTGCGTCGCGAGGTCGCGGTCGCCGAGCGTGAACCACGTGTCCTCGCCGAGCCGGCCCATCGCCTCCAGGGCCGCGTACGTCTCCCCGACGACGCCCCAGCCGCGCTCCTCGTCCGCGAGACCGGCGAGCGTGTACGTCACGGTGTCGAGGTCGGGCGAGATCCACAGCCCGTGCAGCTCGACGTCGTCCGCCACGTTGACGACGACCGTGAGGTCCGTCCCCGCGAGGTCCAGACCGTGCGCGAGGCGGGCCCCGCCGACCCCGCCCGCGAGCACGGTGACGCGGTCGGTGCGGTGTTCTGCTGTCACGACGACGAGCCTACGTCGGAGCACGGTCCCCTCGGGGAGCGCCTGGTGCCCCGGCCCGTGGCGCGGCGCCGTGCCACGATGGACCCATGGCCGTCTTCGCCTTCTCCGTCGCCCCGCTCGGTGCCGGCGAGTCCGTCGCGGACTCCGTCGCCGAGGCCGTCCGCATCGTCCGCGAGTCGGGCCTGCCGAACCGCACCACGTCGATGTTCACCGAGATCGAGGGTGACTGGGACGTCGTCATGCCCGTGATCCAGCGTGCGACCGAGGCCGTCGGCGCGGGCGGTCACCGCGTGTCGCTCGTCCTCAAGGCCGACATCCGCCCGGGTCGCACGGGCGAGCTCACGGGCAAGGTCGAGCGCGTCGAGGAGCGGCTCGCGGCCGAGTCGGAGGACACCGGGCACGCCTGACCGGGCGGGTGACGCCCGGGCCGGAGGGCGGGGCCGGACGGCCCTTGCGCACCGGTTCGCCCGCTTCGAGGGACTTGACCCGCCCCCGTAGGCTATGGCGCATACGCCCCCGCCCAGGTCGCGTTTCCGCTGCTGCAGGAGAACCCCCGATGCCCCTCTTCGAGGTGGACGCCGAGCGTCCCGTACTGGTCCAGCCGCCCCAGCAGGCAGGAGCATTCGGGACGGACGCGCAGCGGGTGGTGGACGGCAACCTCGAGGGACTGCTGGGCGAGCAGATCTTCCCGGTCGCGCAGGGCACGTCCGACGACGAGCCGCACCTCCTCGCGCTCGACGCGGCGGGGCTCCCGGTCGTCATCGAGGTCACGGCCGAGCTCACCGAGGAGGCCCTGACCGCGGCGCTCAACCACGCGGGCCGCGCCGGTCGCCTCACGCGCGCCGAGCTCGCCGCGCGCTACACGGGCGGCGCGTCGCGCTTCCAGCAGGACGTCGCCGCGTTCTACGACAACGTGCCCCTCACGCGCTCGCAGGCGACCGCGCGCGCCACGGGCGCGCGCCTCATCGTCATCTGCTCGAGCGCCGCGCCCGGCATCCAGGACGCGCTCGACTTCCTGCGCCAGCCCGGCTCGCCGGTCGCGGTGCTGCGCCTCGGCGTGGTCCACGGGGCCGACGGCCGCCGCTTCGTCGACGTGTCCCCGCTCGCGATGACGCGCGACAACCCCGCGCCACCCGCGGCACCCGAGCCCCCGCGGGGCCGTGCCGTCGCCCCCGGTTCCGACTTCGCGGACGGCGTCGCCGTGGGCCGAGCCCTGACCGGCAAGTTTCCCGTGGTGACGCGTCAGGCCGCGAGGTCCCGGGCGGAGCGCCGCCGGGCCGCCGAGCTCGAGCCCCGCACCACCTACGGCGTCGCGGCGCCGTCGGCCGCCGCGGCGGGGCCGGGCGGGGAGACGCAGCTGCGCGCCCACGCGGCGACGGCG
>ERZ1464570.17-NODE-17-length-15627-cov-16.855253_pt1 | contig 15627 bp, 9 predicted proteins | sample MGYA00563957_ERZ1464570 | MGnify/ENA primary metagenome ERZ1464570 (study PRJEB39283, sample SAMN07833352) | human skin metagenome | isolation source: Scalp | host: Homo sapiens | place: India: Bengaluru | collected 2015-03-06 ... | reverse complement strand
CGCCCGGCCAGCCCCCGAGCCCCGCCGACCCCGCCGAGCCCGGCCACACGTGCCAGACCCCCCAGGCCGCCCCCATCACCCCGGCCGGGGCGTCGCCGCACCGCTCCCCGCCGTCCGCCTCCCCGCCCGCCTCGCCGGGCGGACGGCGAGGCGGACGGCGGGGGCACCGGACGGCACGGGTCGAGCACGGACGACCGTCCGTGCCGCAGAAACGACCGATCGTGCAGCCGCGGCGGGCGGCGCCGTACCCCGCTCCTAGCCTGAGGAACGGGCCGCACTCGAGGAGGAATGCAGTGAACGCCAGGGCGAAGAACGCCGACGGTGCCAGGACACCGATGTCGAACAAGAAGTTCCTGTGGATCTGGGTCCCCGTGCTCGCGACGGTGACCGTGCTCGTCGTCGTCGCGAACGTCGCGCTCAACGTCGCGGGCGGCTGGGTAGCGTCCCAGCTCGGGTCCGGCACCTACACGTTCACCAACTCCGAGGAGTCCTCGGGCTGGGACACCGCGTACTACACGGCCGAGCACGACAGCCAGGAGTCCGTCGACGAGGCCGCGAAGGCCCTCGTCGAGGAGATCGCGGCCGGCGGCATCGTCCTCGCGAAGAACGAGGCCGGCGCGCTGCCCCTCACGCCCGACGCCCGCGTGACCATGCTGGGCCGCGCGTCCGCCGACCCGGTGTTCGGCGGCTCGGGCTCCGGCTCGGTCGACACGAACTCGGCCGTGACCGTCCGCGGGGGCCTCGAGAACGCGGGCCTCACGGTCAACGACGAGGTCTACGCCACGATCGAGGCGTTCGCGGCGGAGAACCCGCGCGGCCACATCGAGATGGACAACCCCGACGCGTCGAGCTACACCGTCGGCGAGCTGCCCGTCGGCGACTACGAGGCGCGGTCCGGGACGTTCTCCGAGTTCGGCGACGCCGCAATCGTCACGATCGGCCGCCCCGGCGGCGAGGGCGGCGACCTCACGCGCGACATGACCGGCTGGGACGACCACGCCGAGCCCGGTCAGCACCAGCTCGAGCTGAACAAGGACGAGAAGGACCTGATCGCGCTCGCGAAGTCGAGCTTCGAGACGGTCGTCGTGGTCGTCAACGCGTCCACGACCCTGGAGCTCGGCGAGCTGCAGGCCGACCCGGAGGTCGACGCGATCCTCCTCGCGGGCTCGCCCGGCGCCACCGGCTTCAACGCCCTGGGGTCGGTCCTCACCGGCGAGGTCAACCCGTCCGGCCGCACGGTCGACGTGTGGGCCGCGGACTTCACGGCCGACCCGACGTTCGCCAACTTCGGGAGCTTCTTCTACTCGAACGTCGAGGCGTCCTACCCCGTCTCGGCGGTCGAGAAGGCGACGTCCAACGCGACGGTCACGAGCAACGCGCCGTTCGTGAACTACAGCGAGGGCATCTACGTCGGGTACCGCTACTACGAGACCGCGGCGGCCGAGGGCTTCATCGACTACGACGACGCGGTGGTCTACCCGTTCGGCTACGGCCTGAGCTACACCGACTTCGCGTGGGCGGTCACGGGCACCGAGGCGGGCGACGTCGACGGGACCGTCGCGGTCACGGTCGAGGTGACGAACACGGGCACCGTCGCCGGCCGTGACGTCGTCGAGCTCTACTACTCCGCGCCGTACACGCCCGGCGGGATCGAGAAGTCCGAGGTCGTCCTCGGCGACTTCGCCAAGACCGGGACGATCGCGCCGGGTGCGAGCGAGACGGTGACCCTCGAGCTCGCCGTCGAGGACATGGCGTCCTACGACCACCTGGGCGCGCAGGCGTACGTCCTGGAGGCGGGCGACTACACGCTCAGCCTGCGCACCGACTCCCACACCGTCGCGGCGGGCACCGAGCCGATCACCTACCCGGTCGCGTCCGACGTCGTGTACACGGGCGAGGACCACCGCGCGTCGGACCTCGCCGAGGTGACCAACCGGTTCGACGACGTCTCCGCGCGCTTCAGCGCCGACGGCGCGGACGGCACGGTCGTCCCGATGTCCCGCGCCGACTTCGCGGGCACGTTCCCGCAGGCCCCGACGGCCGAGCAGTCGGTCGCGGACGAGGCCACCCAGGAGGGCTTCGCCGCCTGGGACCACGAGGCCGAGGCCGCCGCGTTCGACGGCGAGATGCCCACGACGGGCGAGCGCTCCGACCTGACGCTCGTCGACCTGCGCGGGCTGCCGAAGGACGACCCGCGGTGGGAGGAGCTGCTCGACTCGCTGACGGTCGGCGACATGACGGACATGCTCCTCAACGGCGCCTACCAGACGGCCGCGATCGCCTCGATCGCGAAGCCGCAGACGGTCGAGCCGGACGGCCCGGCGGGCTTCTCGTCCTTCATCAACTCGTCGATCAACGGCGTCGCCTACCCGTCCGAGGTGCTCATCGCGCAGACGTGGGACGTCGACCTCGGCACCGCGATGGGCACGATGATCGGCGAGGAGGCCCTGCAGAAGGGGCTCAACGGCTGGTACGCGCCCGCGGTGAACCTGCACCGCTCGCCGTTCGGCGGCCGCAACTTCGAGTACTACTCGGAGGACCCGCTCCTCTCGGGCCGCATGGCCGCCGCCGTGTCGAACGGCGCGGCGAGCAAGGGCGTCTACACGATGCTCAAGCACTTCGCGCTCAACGAGCAGGAGACGAACCGCGTCGACAACGGCCCCGCGACCTGGGCGACCGAGCAGACGATCCGCGAGATCTACCTCAAGCCGTTCGAGCTCGCGATCAAGGACGTCTCCCTGGACGTCCGCTACATCGCGGACGACGAGGGCACGATCGAGGAGACGACGGTCGGGGCGCTCGGCATCATGAGCTCGTTCAACCGCATCGGCGCGACGTGGACGGGCGGTTCGAAGCCGCTCATGACGGACGTGCTGCGCGGGGAGTGGGGCTTCGAGGGCTTCGCGATCACGGACTTCAACCTGTACCCGTACATGAACCCCAACGAGGGTCTCGACGGGGGCACGGACCTGACGCTCACCTTCCAGCCGTCGAAGTCGTTCGGCGACACGTCGTCCGCGAAGGCCGTCACGGACATCCGGAACGCGACCCACAACATCCTGTTCACGGTGGCCAACTCGAACGCCATGAACGGGCTCGCCCCCGGCGCGACGGTCACGTACACGCCGCCCACCTGGGTCTACGTCCAGATCGGCGTGTCCGTCCTGCTCGGGCTGCTCGTCCTGGTCGGCGCCTTCCTCGTGGTCCGGCGCGTCCGTCGGCACCGGTCGGCGGCCGAGGAGGTCGCCGCACCCGCCTCCGAGCCGGCGGTCCCCGCCGCCCGGTAGCCGGTGACCACCGGGCCTCCCGGGCGGGCGACCGCCCGGGAGACCCGGCACCCGGCGCCGTCGGGCCGGTGGCGCCCACCACCGCCGGCCCGACGCCAGGGCCCGGACCGCCGTCCGGCACCGGGCCCCCGCCCCGCACGTCCGACCAGTCGCCGTCCGCGGCGCACCCGCCGACGGCCGGCCCCGGCCTGCCCGGGACCGCCCCGACGCACCCCGCACGACCCCACGACCACGCAAGGAGAGCACCGTGCAGCTCCACGGCGAGACCACCGCCGCGGCCGGCGAGACGGCCGCGGCCCCGGGGACGACGACCGCCGTCGTCCCGACCGCGAGCCTGACGCTCCTGGAGAAGGCGGCCCTGCTGACGGGGAAGACCGTGTGGGAGACGCACGACCTCCCGCGGCTCGGCGTCCGCTCCCTCTGGCTGGCCGACGGCCCGCACGGCGTCCGCAAGCAGCTCGGCGCCGCCGACCACCTCGGCATCGCGGCCTCGCAGGAGGCCACGTGCTTCCCGACGGCGGCCGCCGTGGCGAACACGTGGGACGTCGAGCTGGCCGAGCGCGTGGGCTCCGCGCTCGGCGCCGAGGCCGCGGCGCAGGACGTGGACGTGCTGCTCGGCCCGGGCCTCAACATCAAGCGCTCGCCGCTCGGCGGGCGCAACTTCGAGTACTTCTCCGAGGACCCGCTGCTCGCGGGCCGGATGGCCGCCGGCTACGTGCGCGGGATCCAGTCCCACGGCGTCGCCGCGTGCCCCAAGCACTTCGCGGTGAACTCCCAGGAGCTGCGTCGCATGGTCTCGGACTCCGTGGTCGACGAGCGCACGCTCCGGGAGGTCTACCTCTCGGCGTTCGGGATCGTCGTCGCGGAGGCCCGGCCCCGGACGGTCATGTCGTCGTACAACCTCGTCAACGGCGTCTACGCCCACGAGGACCCGTTCCTCCTCACCCAGGTCCTGCGCCGGGAGTGGGGGTTCGACGGCGCCGTCGTCTCCGACTGGGGCGGCTCGAACGACGTCGTCGCCGCCGCGGCGGCCGGTGGCACCCTCGAGATGCCGGCGGCCGGCCTGGGCTCGGCGCGCCGGCTCGTCGACGCCGTGCGGTCGGGCCGCCTCGACGCGGCCGACCTCGACGCGCGCGCCGAGGAGGTGCTGCGGCTCGTCGCCGCGGCCCGCGAGCCGGGCACCGCCCCGGCCGTCGACGCCGACGCCCACCACGCGCTCGCCCGCGAGGTCGCGGCGCGCTCGGCGGTGCTGCTCAAGAACGAGGACGCGCTCCTGCCGCTCGCCGCGGGGACGCGGGTCGCGGTCGTCGGCGACTTCGCGCGCACCCCGCGCTACCAGGGCTCCGGGTCGTCCGCGGTCAACCCCACCCGCCTCGACAGCGTGCTCGACGTGATCGACGGCTCGGGGCTCGAGCTGACGACGTTCGCCCCCGGCTTCCGTCGGGACGGCACGCCCGACGCCGCGCTGCGCGAGGAGGCGGTCGCGGCCGCGCAGGGCGCGGACGCGGTGCTGCTGTTCCTCGGCCTCGACGAGATCGCCGAGTCGGAGGGCCTGGACCGCACGACGCTCGCGCTGCACCCGGCGCAGGTCGAGGTCCTCGAGGCCGTGGCCGCGGTCAACCCCGCGACCGTCGTGGTCCTCGCGGGCGGGGGCGCGATCTCCACCCCGTGGCTCGGCGCGGCTCGCGCGCTCGTGCACGGCTACCTCGGGGGGCAGGCCGGGGCCGGGGGCGTCCTCGCCCCGCGCCCCGGCGCCGGCAACCCGCCGCGGCGGCCCGCCGCGACGCTGCCCGTGCGGCTCGCGGACACCCCGACCGCCGCGTCGTTCCCCGCGACCGGGCGCACCGCCGTCTACCGCGAGGGCCTGTACGTCGGCTACCGGTACTACACGAGCGCCGACGTCCCGGTCGCGTTCCCCTTCGGCTTCGGGCTGTCGTACACGACGTTCGCGCACTCCGACCTCGTGGTCGACGCGGACGCGGGAGCCGTCGGCGTGACGGTCACGGTCACCAACACCGGGCCCGTCGCGGGGGCGGACGTCGTGCAGGTCTACGTGCGCCGGGAGATGCCGGGCGTCCACCGCCCGGACCGCACGCTCGCGGGGTTCGCGCGCGTCGAGCTCGACCCGGGCGAGTCGCGCACGGTCACCGTCCCCCTCGGGGACGCGGCGTTCCGGCACTGGGACGTGGCGACCGGGGCGTGGCAGGTCGAGCAGGGTGCCTGGTCGGTGCTCGTGGGCTCCCACGTCGACGACCTCCCGCTGCGCGCGACGGTCGAGCTCGACGGCACGGTGCCTCCGCGCACCGAGGACGACCTGCCCGAGCCGTACCGCACCGGACGCGTCCACGACGTGTCGGACGCGCAGTTCGCGGCGCTCCTCGGTCGGCCGGTCCCGACCGCGGCGTGGTCCGGGGCGCTCGGCGTGAACGACCCGCTCTCGCGCCTCGCCGACGCGCGCTCGCCCCTGGCCCGGCTCGCGTTCCGCGTCCTGTCCTGGCGGCGCGACGTGGCGGACCGCAAGGGCGCGCCGGACCTCAACGTCCTCTTCCTGCTCAACATGCCGTTCCGGGCCATCGGGAAGATGACCGGCGGCATGGTCGACGACGCGATGGTCGACGGCATCGTCCGCATCGTCAACGGCCACTTCTTCCGCGGCACCGGCGCCGTCGTGCGCGGGTTCGTCCGCAACCGCCGTGCCGACCGTCGTACCGCCCGCACGCTGCGCGGCGACGCCTGACCCGCTCGAAAGGGAACACCCATGCTCACCCGCCTCCGCGACGCCTGGCGCCGGTTCTCCGAGAAGCGACCGGGGACCGCGCAGTTCGTCGTGTTCCTCGTGCTGAGCAACGGCATCACCGTGCTGCAGCTCGCGCTCATGCCCCTCATCAAGTGGGTCTTCGGCATGACCGCCCTGGTCGACGTCGCGTTCCAGGTCTGGCCGGTCGGGACGAACCCGGACGGGTCGACGTTCTACGTGTTCGACTACGCCGCCGGCCCGCTCCCGGGCGGTGGCGGGGGGCTGGCATACTTCCTCGCCGTGCAGATCACCTTGCTGGTGGCGCAGGTGATCAACTTCTTCGCTCAGCGCACCATCACGTTCAAGTCCAACTCGTCCGTCGCGAAGGCCGCGCTCTGGTACACCATCGCGTACGTCGTGATCTCGATCGCGGCGGCCGCCGCGCAGGGCCTGTACAAGACGCCGATCTACGAGCTGTTCATCGACACGTGGGGCCTGGGCGGCGCCGGTGAGACCCTCGCGGACTTCACGACGATGATCATCAACGCCGCGATCTCGTTCTGGGTGTTCTTCCCGATCTTCAAGGTCATCTTCAAGCAGGTGCCCGAGACGCCGGCCGCGCCGGAGGCGGAGCACGCCGGAGAGGTGCGTGCGTCGTGACCCCGCTCCTGACCGTCGTGGTCCCGGCGTACAACGCCGAGCCGTACCTGGCGCGCGCCCTCGACTCGCTCGTCGGGTTCGGTCCCGAGGTGGAGGTGCTCGTCGTCGACGACGGCTCCACCGACGGGACGGCGGCGCTCGCCCAGGGCTACGCGGACCGGTTCCCGGGCGAGGTGCACGTGCTGCGCAAGGCAAACGGCGGGCACGGGTCGGCGATCAACACCGGCCTCGACCACGCGCGGGGGGAGTACCTCAAGGTCGTGGACGCCGACGACTGGGTGGACCGCGCCGCGCTCGCCCAGGTGCTCGCGACGCTGCGCGGGTTCGTGCGCCGGTTCGTGGACGCCGGCACCCCCGGCGGGGAGCCCGTCGACCTGCTGGTGAGCAACTTCGTGTACGAGAAGGTCGGCAAGCGCGTGAAGACGGCCGTCCGGTACCGCGGCGCGCTGCCGCGCGGGCGCGTGCTCACGTGGTCGCAGACCCGCCGCTTCGCCAAGCGCCAGTACATGATGATGCACGCCCTCATGTACCGGACCCAGGTGCTGCGCGACGCGGGCCTGCGGCTCCCGGAGCACACGTTCTACGTGGACAACCTGTACGCGCTGATGCCGCTCGCGCACGTGCGCACGCTGTACTACCTCGACGTCGACCTCTACCGGTACTTCATCGGCCGCGAGGACCAGTCCGTGCACGAGGCCGTCATGCTCAAGCGTCTCGACCAGCAGCTCCGCGTCAACTGGCTCATGCTCGAGCACGTCTCCCGGACCCCGGTGACCGACCGGCGCCTGCGCCGCTACCTGCTGCACTACGTGGAGATCATCTGCGCGGTGTCGTCGATCCTGCTCGTGCGCGCGGGGACGCCCGCGTGCCTCGTGGAGAAGGAGCGGCTCTGGTCGCGCCTGCGCGCCCAGGACCCCCAGCTCTACCACCAGGTGCGCTGGTCGGGCCTCGGGCAGATCGCCAACCTCCCCGGTCCGGCGGGACGGCGCGTGACGGTCCTCGCCTACCGGGTCGCGCAGCGCGCGATCGGCTTCAGCTGACCGTCCCCGTCAGCGCGGGCCGCGGCGCTGCTTCTCGATGAGCGGCCGCAGCCGGTAGGGGATGAGCTCGCCCATCGACAGCGAGGTCTCCGTGCGCTCGACGCCGTCGATGGCGAGGATCGCGGCGTCGATGCGGAACAGGTGGTCCGTGTCGCGGCACGCGACGGTGACGCGCAGGTCCGCGGTGCCGCTGCGCCCGAACGCCTGCACGACCTCGGGGATGCGCGCGAGGTCGTCGACGATGCGCGCGAGCTCCTTCTGCCGGAGCTGCACCTCGACGAACGCCGTGAGGGGGTGTCCCAGCACGTGCGGGTCGATGCGCCGGTCGAGGTCGAGGAACGCGCCCTCGGCCTCGAGGCGGGCGAGCCGCGCGGCGACCGTGTTGCGGGAGAGCCGCAGCCGGTCGGCGAGCGCGACGATCGTGGCCCGCGGGTCGTCGGCGAGCGCGAGCAGGAGGTCGAGGTCGACAGCGTCGGCGCTGTGCATGGTGCTCACCCTAACCGAGTGATAGCGGTCACAGTGCACGGTGCGGCAGGCGTCGGTGGAGCCATGTGCGTGACGCGGGTTACGTTCCCCCTACCTCGGTCCTCGACGGAGAGGACCGGCTCCCCGAGGTGAGGTGGCGACGATGCCCAGCGAACCTGCGGTGCGGACCGGACCGACGGCGGCGACCCCGCCGAAGGCGTACGACGGTCACCGGGCGGCAACCCCGCGCGACGCACGAGCAGACCGGAAGAACGTGGTGCGCGACGTGCGCAAGGACGCGCCGCGGCAGGACCCGCCCGACCCGGGCCCCGGGTCGACGCCGACCCTGCGCGTGCTCGACGAGGACGGCACCCGCCACCGCGACCCGGACCTCGACCGGTGGCTCGCGGACCTCGACCCGACGGCGTCCGACGACGCCGCGCGCGCGGCGGCCCGGTCGGCGCTGCTGCGGCTCCACGAGGACATGGTCGTCGCGCGTCGCATCGACGCGGAGGCCACGGCGCTCCAGCGGCAGGGCGAGCTCGCGCTCTGGCCGCCGCTCCTCGGCCAGGAGGCGGCGCAGGTCGGCTCGGCGCGCGCGCTGCGCGACGACGACTTCGTCTTCTCCTCCTACCGCGAGCACGCCGTCGCGCGGGTGCGCGGCGCGGCGCTCGTCGACCTCGTCCGCGTCTGGCGCGGCGTCGCGGTCTCCGGCTGGGACCCGTACGCGATCGGCATGGCGTCGCCGCAGGTCATCATCGGCGCCCAGGCGCTGCACGCGACGGGCTGGGCGATGGGCGTGCAGAACGACGTCGACGCCGGCCGCGTCGACGCCGCCGCCGGGCTGCCGGTCGGGGTGTCGTACTTCGGCGACGGTGCGATGAGCCAGGGCGACGTGAACGAGGCGTTCGTCTTCGCGTCCACGTACCGCTCGCCGGTGGTGTTCTTCTGCCAGAACAACCAGTGGGCCATCTCCGAGCCGGTCGCGCTCCAGTCGCGCGTCCCGCTCGCGGAGCGCGCCCGCGGGTTCGGCCTGCCGGGCGTGCGCGTCGACGGCAACGACGTCCTCGCCGTGCTCGCCGTGACCCGCGCCGCCCTCGACCGCGCCCGGCACGACGGCGGCCCCACGTTGATCGAGGCCGTCACCTACCGCATGGGCCCGCACACCACGGCCGACGACCCGAAGCGCTACCGCGACGCGGCCGAGGTGGAGGAGTGGACGCGCCGCGACCCGATCGCGCGCTTCGAGGCGTACCTGCGCGCCGTCGGGGTGCTCGACGACGCGGGCGTAGCGCACGTGCAGGAGGTCGCCGACGCGGCGGCCGCCGAGCTGCGCGCCGGGTGCGTCGCGCTCACCGACCCGCCGCCGCTCTCGCTCTTCGACCACGTCTACGCGGAGCCGCACCACGCGCTGGACCGCGAGCGCGCGGAGTACGCGCACTACCTCGCCGGCTTCGACGGGGAGGAGGCGCGATGACGACCCTCACGCTCGCGAAGGCGCTCGGCGCCGGGCTGCACCGCGCGATGACGGACGACGACCGCGTGGTCGTCATGGGCGAGGACGTCGGACGCCTGGGCGGCGTCTACCGCGTGACGGACGGGCTCCAGGCGGAGTTCGGACCGCGGCGCGTGCTCGACACCCCGCTCGCGGAGTCCGGGATCATCGGGACGGCCGTCGGGCTCGCGTACCGCGGGTACCGGCCGGTGTGCGAGATCCAGTTCGACGGCTTCGTGTTCGTCGCGTTCGACCAGATCCTGTCCCAGCTCGCGAAGATGCACGCCCGCACCGGCGGCAAGGTGCGCCTGCCGATCACGATCCGCATCCCCGTGGGCGGCGGCATCGGCGCGGCCGAGCACCACTCGGAGTCGCCCGAGGCGCTGTTCGCGCACACGGCCGGGCTGCGCGTCGTGTCGGTCGCGAACCCCCAGGACGCGTACACCGTGCTCCGCCAGGCCGTCGCGTGCGACGACCCGGTGATCTTCTTCGAGCCCAAGCGGCGCTACCACCTCAAGGGCGAGGTCGACCTCGACCCCGTCGACCCGCCGCCCATGGACCGGGCCCGCGTCGTGCGCGAGGGCCACGACGTCACGCTCGTCACGTGGGGCGGCCTCGTCGGGACCGCGCTCGACGCGGCCGTCGCCGCGTCGGACGACGGCGTCTCCGTCGAGGTGGTCGACCTGCGCTCGCTGTCGCCGATCGACCACGACACCGTCGCGGCGTCGGTCCGCAAGACCGGTCGGGTCGTCGTCACGCACGAGGCCCCGCGCCAGGCCGGGCTCGGCGCGGAGATCGCCGCGACCGTGACGGACCGCTGCTTCGAGTACCTCGAGGCCCCGCCCGTGCGGGTCACGGGCCACGGCATGCCGTACCCGCCCGCGAAGCTCGAGGGCCACTACCTGCCCGACCTCGACCGCATCCTCGACGGCGTCGACCGCGTCCTGGGGCGCGTCGAGCCGTTCGTGCCGTCGTCCGGGCGTCCCGTCGCGGAGGTGGCCCGATGACGGCCCTGCGCGAGTTCCGCCTCCCCGACCTGGGCGAGGGCCTCACCGAGTCCGACATCGTCAGCTGGCACGTCCACGCGGGCGACCGCGTCGAGCTCAACCAGGTCATCGCGGAGGTCGAGACCGCGAAGGCCCTCGTCGACCTCCCGTCCCCGTACGCGGGCGTCGTCGCGTCCCTCCACGCCGAGGAGGGCCAGACGGTGAGCGTCGGCGAGCCGCTGGTCACCTTCGAGGTCGACGACGGCGCGGCCCCCGTGTCCGGCGGCGGTGCCGCCCCCGTGGCGGACGGCGCCGCGGCGCCCGGGTCCGCCGAGGTCCCGGCCCGGGTGCCCGACGCCGTCCCCGCCCTGGTCGGGGCGGTCGCCGAGGTGCGAGCCGCCCCGGCCGCCACCCTGGCCGCCCCCGCCGACGCGCCTGAGCCGCACCTCGTCGGCTCCGGGGCCCGACCCGACCGGGGCGGGCGGCCCGCCCGTCGCGCCCGGCGGGCGTCGTCCGACACCCCGGGCGCACGGCCCGACGTCGCCGAGGCGCCCCGCCGCACCACCGTGTCCGGCGAGCGGCCCCGTTCGACGCCGCCCGTGCGCGCGCTCGCGAAGAAGCTCGGCGTGCGGATCGACCGCGTCGAGGGCTCCGGCCGCGACGGGCTCATCACGCGCGAGGACGTCCTCGCGGCGGTGAGCTGCCACCGCGACGTCGCCCGCCGACCGCGCGACGAGCACCACGCGCACCCCGCGACGGCCGCCGGCCCGGGGGCACCGAGCGGCGAGAAGCGAGAACTGGCCCCTCCGGACCGCGGCCGAGGGGCCACTTCTCCCCTCTCGGCGCCGGGCGCGGTGACGGGCGTGGCCGCCGACCGCGCGGCCGGCCTCGAGGCGGAGGTCGTGCCCGTGCGGGGCGTGCGCAAGCACACCGCGGCGGCGATGGTGGCGAGCGCGTTCACGGCGCCCCACGCGACGGTGTTCCTCACGGTGGACGTGACGCGGAGCGTCGAGCTCCTGGAACGGCTGCGCACCCACCGCCTCGCGCGCGGCGCGCGGATCACCGTGCTGGCGCTCGCGGCCCGAGCGCTGTGCCTCGTGCTGCCGCGCCACCCTGCGCTCAACAGCGCGTGGCGCGACCTCCCCGACGGCTCGGCGGAGATCGTGCGGCACCGACGGGTGCACCTGGGGATCGCGGTCGCGACCGACCGGGGGCTCGTCGTGCCGCACGTGCCCGACGCGCAGGCGCTCGACCTGCCCGACCTCGCGGTCGCGCTGACCGACCTCACGACCACCGCGCGCGACGGCCGCACGACGCCCGAGCGCCTGACCGGCGGGACGATCTCGATCACCAACGTCGGGGTGTTCGGCGTCGACGCGGGCACCCCGATCCTCGTCCCCGGCGAGGCGGCGATCCTCGGCCTGGGGGCGGTGCGGCGTCGGCCCTGGGAGCACGACGGCGAGGTCGCGCTGCGCGACGTCGTCACGCTCAGCCTGTCGTTCGACCACCGCGTGGTCGACGGCGAGCAGGGCGCGCGCTTCCTCGCCGACCTGGGTGCCCTGCTGGAGGACCCGGCGCTCGCGCTCCTCGCCGGGAGCCGGCAGGAGGTGGTCGCGTGACCGTCCTGACGAGCGCCGTCGAGCCCGGGTCGGACGCGGCTCGGGCGAACGACGCCGCGCAGCGCGGGCTCGCTCAGGAGCTGCGCGAGCGCACGGCGGACGTCGCGCGCGGCGGCCCGGCGTCGGCGCGCGACCGGCACGTGGCGCGCGGCAAGCTGCTCCCGCGCGACCGCGTCGACCGGCTGCTCGACGAGGGCAGCCCGTTCCTGGAGATCGCGCCGCTCGCCGGGTACGGCGTGGACGACGGCGCGTGGCCGGCCGCGGGCGTCGTCGCCGGGATCGGCGTCGTGAGCGGGCGGCAGGTCATGGTCGTGTGCAACGACGCGACCGTGAAGGGCGGCACGTACCACCCGCTCACGGTGAAGAAGCACCTGCGGGCGCAGGAGATCGCGCTGGAGAACCGGCTGCCGTGCGTCTACCTGGTCGACTCGGGCGGTGCGTTCCTGCCCCGGCAGGCCGAGGTGTTCCCGGACCGCGACCACTTCGGCCGGATCTTCTACCACCAGGCGCGCCTCTCGGCGGCGGGGATCCCGCAGATCTCCGCGGTGCTCGGGTCGTGCACCGCGGGCGGCGCCTACGTGCCCGCGATGAGCGACGAGACCGTCATCGTGCGCGGGCAGGGCACCATCTTCCTCGGCGGGCCGCCGCTCGTGAAGGCGGCGATCGGCGAGGTCGTCACGGCCGAGGAGCTCGGCGGCGGCGAGCTGCACGCGCGCCGCAGCGGCGTCGTCGACCACCTCGCCGACGACGACGAGGACGCGCTCGACACCGTGCGGCGCATCGTCGCGACGCTCCCGCCCGACCCGGAACCCGCGTGGGACGTCGCGACCAGCGAGCCTCCCCGCGTCGCGGGTGCCGCCGTACAGGACCCGGGGGAGGATCTGTACGCCGCCGTCCCGACCGACGTCCAGGCTCCCTACGACCCCCGCGAGGTCATCGCCCGGCTCGTCGACGGGAGCCGGTTCGACGAGTTCAAGCGCGAGTACGGCGACACGCTCGTCACGGGCTTCGCGCGCATCCACGGGCACCCGGTGGGGATCCTCGCGAACCAGGGTGTGCTGTTCTCGGCGTCCGCGCTCAAGGGGGCGCACTTCGTCGAGCTGTGCGACCAGCGCGGCATCCCGCTGCTGTTCCTGCAGAACATCTCCGGCTTCATGGTCGGCACGGACGCCGAGGCGGGCGGGATCGCGAAGGACGGCGCCAAGATGGTCACGGCCGTCGCGACGACGCGCGTCCCGAAGCTCACGGTGATCGTCGGCGGGTCGTTCGGGGCGGGGAACTACTCGATGTGCGGGCGCGCGTACTCGCCGCGCTTCCTGTGGTCGTGGCCCGCGAGCCGCATCTCCGTGATGGGCGGCCCGCAGGCCGCGTCGGTGCTGTCGACCGTCAAGCGCGACCAGCTCGCGGCGCGCGGCGAGACGTGGGACCCCGACGAGGAGGCCGCGTTCTCCGCCGGCATCCGCGCCGACTACGACGAGCACGGCAGCCCCTACTACGCGACCGCGCGGCTGTGGGACGACGGCGTGATCGACCCCGCCGACACGCGCCGCGTGCTCGGCCTCGCCCTCGGCGTGTGCGCGCGCACGCCCCTCGCCGAGACCTGGACCGGTGACCGGTTCGGCCTCTTCCGGATGTGAGCCGATGACCTCCCGCACCTTCCTCGACGCGACCGCCCACCCGTCCGGCGGGACTGGCTTCCGCACGGTCCTCGTCGCGAACCGCGGCGAGATCGCGTGCCGCGTGATCGGCACGCTGCGCCGCCTCGGCGTGCGGTCCGTCGCCGTCTTCTCCGACGCCGACGCCGACGCGCGCCACGTGCGCGAGGCCGACGTCGCGGTCCGGCTCGGGCCCGCGCCCGCGACGCAGAGCTACCTCGACGTCGACGCCGTCGTCGCCGCGGCGGTCGCGACCGGGGCCGAGGCGGTCCACCCCGGCTACGGCTTCCTCTCGGAGAACCCGGCGCTCGCCCGGGCGTGCGAGCGCGCGGGGATCGCGTTCGTCGGGCCGGGCGTCGACGCGCTCGAGGCGATGGCCGACAAGCTCGCCGCGAAGAGCATCGTCGGCGCGCGGGGCGTGCCCGTCGTGCCCGGGGCGGGCGAGCCGGGCATGTCCGACGACGACCTCCTCGCCGCCGCGGGCGCCGTCGGGTTCCCGCTGCTCGTCAAGCCGTCCGCCGGGGGCGGGGGCAAGGGCATGGTCGTCGTGCGCGCCGAGGCCGACCTGCCGGGCGCGCTCGCGTCGGCGCGGCGGGTCGCGGCGTCGTCGTTCGGCGACGGCACGCTCCTGCTCGAACGCCTCGTCGAGGCGCCGCGCCACATCGAGGTGCAGGTGCTCGCCGACACGCACGGGACCGTGGTCCACCTGGGCGAGCGCGAGTGCTCGCTCCAGCGCCGCCACCAGAAGGTGGTCGAGGAGGCGCCGTCGCCGCTCCTCACCGCGGAGCAGCGCGCCCGCATGGGCGAGGCCGCGTGCGAGGTCGCGCGGTCCGTCGGGTACGTCGGCGCCGGGACGGTCGAGTTCCTCGTCCCCGCCGCGAGCCCGGACGAGTTCTTCTTCATCGAGATGAACACGCGCCTCCAGGTGGAGCACCCCGTGACCGAGATGGTCACCGGCCTCGACCTCGTCGCGCTCCAGCTGCGCGTCGCGGCGGGCGAGCCGCTGGGCCTGGCGCAGAGCGACGTCGTGCTCCGCGGCCACGCCGTCGAGGCGCGCCTCTACGCCGAGTCGCCCGAGCGCGGTTTCCTCCCGGCCACCGGGTCGGTCCGGGTCTACGACGACGGCGAAGCCCCTGCCGGGCCCGGCGCCGCGCCGCTGCGCCTGGACTCCGGCATCTGCGCAGGCTCGGTGGTCGGCGGTCACTACGACCCGATGCTCGCGAAGGCGGTCGCCTGGGGAGAGACGCGCGACGAGGCCGTGGGGCGCCTCGACGGCCTGCTCGCGCGGACGGTCGTGCTGGGCGTCGAGACGAACACGGCGTTCCTGCGGTCCCTGCTCGCGGACGACGACGTCCGTGCGGGCCGGCTCGACACCGGCCTGATCGACCGTCTGGTCTCCGCCGGTTCCGGGATGGCCGGGTCCGGCGAGGGGCCGGGGGGTGCGCGCGCCGTCTACCCTCCGCGCCCTCGTTCCTCGGGCGCTCCCGCCAGGCCCGACCACGACGGCGCGCACACCCCCCGCCCCCTCGCCTCGGAGGTCGGCTCGCCATCCGGCGGCGCGGACTGGGTCGAGCTCGTCGCCGCCGCCCTGTTCCTCGCCGAGCAGGCGGTTGTGGCTCGTCCGGGGGGCGGGACGGGCCATGACCGCCTGCTCGACGTCGGAGTGGCTGCCGACGGCGATCC
>ERZ1464570.10-NODE-10-length-18107-cov-15.977343_pt1 | contig 18107 bp, 14 predicted proteins | sample MGYA00563957_ERZ1464570 | MGnify/ENA primary metagenome ERZ1464570 (study PRJEB39283, sample SAMN07833352) | human skin metagenome | isolation source: Scalp | host: Homo sapiens | place: India: Bengaluru | collected 2015-03-06 ... | reverse complement strand
TGACGAGGAAGTCCGCCCGGGGGAGGCGGTCGACGGCGGCCGAGGTGTCGTGGGTGGGGGAGGCTGTCACGGTGTGTCTCCGCTCGCGTCGGTGGCGGCCCGGGCGCAGGGTCGGACCCGGTCGGGGGGCAGGGTGCGCTGCAGGGCAGCGCGACGGTCGCGTGCGGGGGCACGCGACGACGGTGTCGGTTCGGTCGGCGGGGCCACGAGCAGGGTGACGCGACCCGGGACGGCCCGCGCGGCGCTCGCCGCGACGATCCGTACCCTGTACGACCATTCACCATCCTGCGTTATTCCCGCCGACGGTGACGACCTCTTTTCCGCCCCGGACTCATCGGTACGCCGAGGGCAGAAGGCCGGCCCCCCCGGGGGCCCGCCGCCGCCCCACGCGAGGGCCCCCTCAGGTGTGCGTCGGCCGGCGGGAGGCCCCCGCGTCGGGCTCGACGGCGTCGCCCGGCCCGGACGGCGTGCGCGCGCCCCGCGTCCACAGGACCAGGGCGGCGACGCAGTACGCCACCGCCAGCACGGCGAACACGCCGCGCGACCAGCCCGTGTCCGGGAGGGTGAACGCCGCCAGGGCCGCCGCGCCCACGAATGCCGCGTTGTAGAGCACGTCGTAGAACGCGAACGCGCGGCCGCGGAACTCGTCGTCCGTGTCGCGCTGGACGATCGTGTCCACCGCGATCTTCGTGCCCTGGGCGGCCAGGCCCAGCAGCGTCGCGCCCGTGAACACCACCGCGCGCGACGGCGTGGTGACGAGCAGGAGCTGGCTCGCCGCCGCGAGCAGCAGCATGATCGCGATCCACACCTGCGGGCCGGTGCGGCGCGACAGGAACGGGGTGATGACCGCCGCAGCGGCACCCCCCACGCCCGTGAGCCCCACGACGAGCCCGAACGTCACGAAGCCCGCGTCCTGGTCGCCGGGGCTCAGGAGGTTGCGCGCGATGAGGATCGACGCGATGAACACCACGCCGTAGAGGAAGCGGTGCGTCGCCATCGCGAGCAGCGCCTGCCCGGGCGTGCGGCGCGCGACGAGGTACCGGGCGCCGTCGGCCAGACCGCGCGCGACCCGCGCGATCTCGGAGCTGATCGCGGACTCCGCCGGGCGCTCCGGGCCGAGCTGCGTGCGCCCGAGGCGCAGCGCGAGGAGGGACGCGACGCCGAACACGAGCGCCGCGCACACGAGCGCCGACGAGTCCTTGACCCGGCCCGGCTCGAACGCCAGCCCGAGCACGACGCCGATCCCGCCCCCGACGAACGCCGCACCCGCGCCGAGCGTCGGCGTGAGGGAGTTCGCCGTGAGGAGCAGCGGCCCGTCGACGACGCGCGGGAGGCCCGCGGAGAGCCCCGCGAGCAGGAAGCGGTTCACCGACAGCGCGGCCAGGCCCAGCGCGTAGATCCAGCCGCTCACCCCGCCCGTCAGCATGAGCACCGCCATGCCGAGCGTGATGACGACGCGCACCGCGTTGCCCCACGCGAGGACCTGACGCCGCTGCCACCGGTCGAGGAACACCCCGGCGAACGGGCCGACGATCGTGAACGGCGCGAGCATCACCGCGAACGCGCCCGCGATGGCCGCCGCCGTGCCCTGCGACTCGGGGGAGAAGAACAGGAGCGACGCCAGGCCGACCTGGAACATGCCGTCCCCGGCCTGCGACACGAGCCGGACGGCGAACAGCTTGCGGAAGCCGTCCAGACGCAGCAGCGCCCGCAGCTCGGAGATCACACCCACGCGGTCACCCTACGTTCGTCGTCGTGCGGTCGGACATGCGGTTGTCCCCCGTGCCGCGTCGTGCGGGTTCGGGGGCCCGGGTCGCGCTGGGAGGTCGGGCGGGGGGGGCCGCGGCGTGTCACCGACGCCAGCGGGCGCGCGCGGGCGCCCCCCCGCCCGGCGCGCCGCGGGGGGCCGCGGCCCCCCCCCGCGGCCCCCGCGCCCCCCCCGCCCGCCGCGCCCCCGCGCGCCCCCCCGCGCCCCCCCCGCGCGGTGCGCCTCCCCGCCCTGCCGGTGCCGTCTCACCTCGGGCGTGCCCGCGGCCGACGGCGAACCCGGCCGAGCGAGGTAGAGCCCTGGTCCTCCTGCCGGACGACCAGGGCTCTACCTCGGCGGAGCGCTCAGCTTTCAGGGCTCCAGGTCAGCGCTCGACTCTTCGGTCGCGCTGGTCCTGCGCTCCGCTACGGCCGGGAGCCCGGCGAAAAGCCTGCCGGGCTCTCGACCTTCGCTGCACTCCGGATCAGCGCTCGACGTCTCCGGTCGCGCTGACCTTGCGCTCCGTGACGGGCGAGCGCCTCGTACCTCGGCCCTCACCCTCCACTGCGCTCCAGGTCAGCGCTCAACCTCACCGGCGATGAAGGCCTCCAGCTGCGCACGGCCCTTCGTGTCCTCCATCTGGACCGGCGGGGACTTCATGAAGTACGTCGAGGCCGAGAGGATCGGGCCGCCGACGCCGCGGTCCTTGGCGATCTTCGCGGCGCGGACGGCGTCGATGATGATGCCGGCGGAGTTGGGGGAGTCCCACACCTCGAGCTTGTACTCCAGGTTCAGCGGGACCTCGCCGAACGCGCGGCCCTCGAGGCGCACGTATGCCCACTTGCGGTCGTCGAGCCACGCGACGTAGTCCGACGGGCCGATGTGGACGTTGCGGTCCTCCTTCTTGCCGCCGAGCGGGCCCTCGAGGTTCGAGGTCACGGCCTGCGTCTTGGAGATCTTCTTGGACTCCAGGCGCTCGCGCTCGAGCATGTTCTTGAAGTCCATGTTGCCGCCGACGTTGAGCTGGTACGTGCGGTCCAGCACGACGCCGCGGTCCTCGAAGAGCTTCGCGAGCACGCGGTGCGTGATCGTCGCGCCGACCTGCGACTTGATGTCGTCGCCGACGATCGGGACGCCGGCCTCCTCGAACTTCGCGGCCCACTCCGGGTCGGACGCGATGAAGACGGGGAGCGCGTGGACGAACGCCACGCCGGCGTCGAGCGCGGCCGGCGCGTAGAACTTCGCGGCCTGCTCCGAGCCCACGGGGAGGTAGCAGACGAGCACGTCGACCTGCGCCTCGCGCAGCGCGGCGACGACGTCGACCGGCTCCGCGTCCGACTCCTCGATCGTCTGCGCGTAGTACTTGCCGACGCCGTCGAGGGTCGGGCCGCGCTGGACGGTCACGCCGAGCGGCGGGACGTCCGCGATCTTGATCGTGTTGTTCTCGGAGGCGTTGATGGCCTCCGAGAGGTCGAAGCCGACCTTCTTCGCGTCGACGTCGAACGCCGCCACGAACTCCAGGCTCGACACGTGGTAGTCGCCGAACTGGACGTGCATGAGGCCCGGGACGGTGCTGCTCGGGTCGGCGTCACGGTAGAAGTGCACGCCCTGGACGAGGGACGATGCGCAGTTGCCTACGCCGACGATGGCGACGCGGATGGAGGTCATCCTCGCTCCTTGGTGTTCGTTGTTCCAGGGTCCTCGGGACGCCTCGCGCCGTCGGGCTCCTGCTCGGATGGTTCCGCAGGATGCGGGGTGCTGCTGGACCGCGCGCGGGCGGCGCCCCGGGCGTGCCCGGAGCTCCTGTCGCGCTCGGTGGTGATGAGACCGTCGAGCCAGCGCACCTCGCGCTCGACCTGCTCGAGTCCGTGACGTTGCAGCTCGAGCGTGTACTCGTCGAGCCGCTCGCGCGTGCGAGCCGCGGACTCCCTGACCGCCTCCAGCCTCTCGGTGAGCCGGGTGCGCCGGCCCTCGAGGATGCGGATGCGGGTCTCGGCGTCGGTCTGCGCGAAGAACGCGAACCGGACGTCGAAGCTCTCGTCCTCCCACGCCGCCGGCCCGGAGGAGGCCAGGACGGTCTGGAGGTGCTCCTTGCCCTCGGCCGTCAGCTCGTAGACGATCCGCGCGCGCTTGCCCGAGAGGGCGGGCGCGAGGGTCGACTGCGCGGCCGACTGCTCCGTGCCGGTGATGAGCCCGCGGGCCACCAACGACTTGAGGGCGGGGTACAGCGAGCCGTAGGAGAGCACGCGGAAGGATCCGAGCATGATGTTGAGCCGCTTGCGCAGCTCGTACCCGTGCAGCGGCGCCTCCTTGAGGAGCCCCAGGATCGCGGTCTCGAGCACAGGCGTCTTGCTCCGCACGATCCCACCTCCTGACGCTCCTCGGCGTGCCCCCGGTGGGGCTCGCTGGGATCTGGTTCGACCCGATGTATCGATTCGATACATCGACAGGTTAGGTCGTCCCGATGTGTCGTGCAATCCTGACCGGACTGTGACACGCGTCGCCGGGCATGTGAAGAACCCGCGGAGGCGGCGGGACGCCCGGGCGAATCAATGGCGGACGATCCCGCTCACGGTGCGCTGAACCCTTGTCGGGACAGGGTGACGCCCTATTGTTCAGGGTGGTCCGGCGTGCGCCGACCTCGTGCCCGACGGCGGCCCGCCCCCGAGGCGGGGCCCGTCCCGTCGGTCAGGTGGTCTTCGCACGGCGGCCCACGGGCGGGTCCGCGGTCGACGCGAGCCGGCTCCTCGATGCCCCCCAGAGGAAGGTAGACCGTGGCGCGATCCACGAGGACGAACGGACGGACGACCCCGCGCGGGCGCCGTCGGTTCTTCAACTACCCACGCTCGCACGTCAAGGGCGTCCGCCGCTGGCTGCCGTCGTGGCGCGTGGTCGTCGGGACCATGCTGACGGGCATCGCGCTCGTCGCGGGCGTCGCCGTCGCTGCGTGGTACACGACCGACGTGCCGACGAAGCTGCCCAGCGTCGGCGCCCAGACGTCGACCGTCTACTGGGGCGACGGCACCACCGAGATGGGCAAGTACGCGGTCGAGGACCGCGAGATCGTCGACTACGCGACGCTGCCGGAGTACGTCGGCAACGCGGTCGTCGCGTCCGAGGACCGCACGTTCTGGACGAACTCCGGCGTCGACGTCAAGGGCATCGCGCGCGCCTTCTACAACAACATCAAGGGTGGCGGCCGTCAGGGCGCGTCCACGCTGACGCAGCAGTACGTCGAGCGGTACTACACGAACACCGTGACCGACTACGCGGGCAAGGCGCGCGAGGCGATCCTCGCCGTCAAGATCACCCAGAAGCAGGACAAGCCCGAGATCCTCGGCAACTACCTCAACACCATCTACTTCGGTCGTGGCGCCTACGGCATCCAGGCGGCCGCCAAGAAGTACTACGGCGTGAACGCCGCCGACCTCACGGTGTCGCAGGCCGCGATGATCGCCGGCATCATCCCCAGCCCCACCAACTGGGACCCGGCCGTCAACCACGCCCAGGCCGAGGAGCGGTGGAAGCGGACGCTGCGGAACATGGAGGAGGACGGCCACATCACCGCCGAGGAGCACCAGGCGGCGGTCGCTGCCGGTTTCCCCGAGGCGGTCGAGTACGTGAAGTCCCAGAAGTACGACGGCCCGACGGGCTACCTCCTCGCCATGGTGGAGCAGGAGCTGGCCGGCGAGGGGATCGGCATCAGCGAGGACGCCCTGACGAGCAAGGGCTACAAGGTCACGACGACGATCGACTCGGCCATGCAGCAGGCCGCCGTCGCGACGGCGGACTCGCTCCCCCAGGAGGGTCGCGACGAGAACCCCGTCTCCCCGAACCTCCGGACCGCGATCGTCTCCGTCGACCCGAACGACGGGTCGATCCGCGCCCTCTACGGCGGCAAGAACTTCCTCGAGAACCAGTACAACAACGCGACCCGCGGGGCCGCGCAGGGCGGCTCGACGTTCAAGCCGTTCACGCTCATCGCGGGCCTGGAGAACGGGCACACGCTCGACGAGCGCTTCGACGGCAACTCGCCCAAGACCTTCCCCGGCGCCAACAACGGCGAGGACTGGAAGGTCCGCAACTTCGGCGACCACGACTGGGGGAACGTCGACCTCACCGAGGCGACCGCGCAGTCGGTGAACACCGCGTACGCGGAGCTCAACCTCGAGGTCGGGCCGGAGAAGACCGCGGACGTCGCGGCTCGCCTGGGCATCAAGGCCGACGTCGGGGTGAACCTGGCGAACGTGCTCGGTGACGCGACGGTGACGCCGCTCGAGCTGACCAACGCGTACGCGACCATCGCGGCTCAGGGCATGAAGGCGACGCCGCACATCGTGGCCTCCGTGACCGACTCCCGCGGCAACCTCGTCTACGAGGCGCCGGGGGCCGACAAGCGGACGCAGGAGTTCGACCCCGAGGTGATGGCAGCGGCGACGTACGCGCTCTCCCAGGTCGTCGAGACGGGGTCGGGCAAGCCCGCGCAGGCGATCGGTCGTCCCGCGGCGGGCAAGACGGGTACGTCGACGGACAACAAGTCCGCGTGGTTCGCCGGCTTCACCCCCGGTCTCGCGACGGTCGTGGGTCTCTACCAGTCCGGCCCCAACGGCGAGCAGGAGCAGATCACGCCGTTCGGCAAGTGGGTCGACAGCGAGATCACCGGTGGGTCGTGGCCGGTCGAGGCCTGGACGTCGTACATGCAGACCGCCGCGGCGAACCTGCCGGCTGGCGAGTTCCCGGACTACACCCCGCCCAAGCCGAAGCCGACGGAGACGCCCACCGAGACCCCGACGGAGACCCCGACCGAGGAGCCGACGCCGGAGGAGACGGAGGAGCCGCAGCAGCCGGAGAACGTGGCCGTGCCGTCCGTCGTCGGCATGGAGGCCCGCGCCGCGCGCGCCCAGATCGAGGCCGCCGGCCTCAAGGTGCGGATCACCGAGGAGTTCTCCGACCAGCAGCCGCGGGGCTACGTCATCAGCCAGTCCTCGATGGACCAGGTGCCGCCGGGGTCGACCATCGCGCTCGTGGTCTCCAAGGGGACCGACCCGGGCCAGCAACCGCCGCCGGAGACGCCGGATCCGGAGGATCCGGACCCGTCGCCCACCGAGACCGGGAACCCGGGTGGTGGAGGCAACCCCGGCGGGGGCAACGGCAACGTCGGCGGCATCATCCCGGGCCGGGGCTGACCTGCCCGTCGGCCGCAGATTTCCGGGCGCCCGCGCCGAGCGGGTACCCTGGGGAGCTGCCGTCCGCCCGTCGGACGGCAGCAGCATGAAGCATGAACCCTCCTGTCACGGAGAGACCGTGACCGCGAAGACCAGAGGAGGTGGGTTATCCGCATGCGTCAGTACGAACTGATGATCATCCTCGACCCCGAGATCGAGGAGCGCACCGTCGCCCCGTCGCTCGACAAGTACCTGTCGGTCATCAAGACCGACGGCGGCTCCGTCGACAAGGTGGACATCTGGGGTCGTCGCCGCCTGGCGTACGACATCAACAAGAAGTCCGAGGGCATCTACGCGGTCGTCGACTTCACGTCGACCTCCGACACCGCCAAGGAGCTGGACCGTCAGCTCGGCCTCAACGAGGCCGTCCTGCGGACCAAGATCCTGCGCACGGACGCTCGCTGATCCTCCCCGCTTCCCCCGTCCGACCGTCCTGCACCGGACGCTGCACGCCGTAGCGCGTGTGGGCGCCGCGTGGTGGGATGAGCGACGCGAGAACGTTACGAGCGAGGCGCACGGCGCCGTCGACGACACAGACGACACACGAAGGAGCTGGCCATGGCAGGTGACACCGTCATCACGGTGATCGGGAACCTCACGGGAGACCCGGAGCTGCGTTTCACCCCCTCGGGTGCGGCGGTGGCCAACTTCACGGTGGCGTCCACGCCGCGGACCTTCGACCGCCAGTCGAACGAGTGGAAGGACGGGGACACCCTGTTCATGCGCTGCTCGATCTGGCGCGAGGCCGCGGAGAACGTCGCGGAGTCGCTGACGAAGGGCATGCGCGTCATCGTGCAGGGCCGCCTCGTCCAGCGCTCGTACGAGACCCGCGAGGGGGAGAAGCGCACCGTCGTCGAGCTGCAGGTGGACGAGATCGGTCCCTCCCTGCGCTACGCCTCTGCCAAGGTCACCCGCGCTCAGCGCTCGGGTGGCGGTGGCGGCGGCTTCGGCGGCGGTGGCGGCTACGGAGGTGGCGCCAACTCCGGCGGCGCCTCCGGCGGCGGATTCAGCTCCGGCGGCGGTCAGCAGCAGAGCGACGACCCGTGGGCCACGGCTGGTCCCGCGTCGTCCGGTGGCTCGTTCTCCGACGAGCCCCCGTTCTGATCGTCCGCCACTCCCAGAACACACACCCGTCCCCGCGGGTGCTGCGCCGCTCGTCGGCGCAGTCCGCACGCGGGGATCGCACCTTGTAGAGGAGCAACACCATGGCGAAGCCTGTGGTGCGCAAGCCCAAGAAGAAGTCCAACCCGCTGAAGTCGGCCAAGATCGAGTCGGTCGACTACAAGGACACCGCGCTGCTGCGCAAGTTCATCTCCGACCGCGGCAAGATCCGCGCGCGTCGCGTGACCGGCGTCTCCGTCCAGGAGCAGCGCCAGATCGCCCGTGCGGTGAAGAACGCGCGCGAGATGGCGCTGCTGCCGTACACGTCGACGGCTCGCTGAGCGGGAAGGGAGAGAACTCATGGCCAAGCTGATCCTGACCCACGAGGTCACCGGTCTCGGTGAGCCCGGCGACGTCGTCGAGGTGAAGGACGGGTACGCCCGTAACTTCCTCGTCCCGCGCAAGCTCGCCACGCCGTGGTCCAAGGGCGCCGAGTCGCAGGTGACTGCGATCCGCAAGGCGCGCAAGGCCCGCGAGATCGCGTCGCTCGACGACGCGAAGGCGATCCGCGACTCGCTGCAGGCGAAGCCGGTCGTCGTCGAGGCGAAGGCCGGCGCTGCCGGTCGCCTCTTCGGCGCCGTCACGACGGCGGACATCGCGTCCGCCGTGACGGCCGCCGGTGCGTCGGTCGACAAGCGCAAGATCGAGATCGGTCAGCCGATCAAGGCGACGGGGGACTACACGGTCTCCGCCGCCCCCCCCCCGGCGGCCCCCCCGACCCCCGCGGCCCCGGCCCGCGCGCCCGGACCTGCCCCGGCGCCGCCCACCCCGCCCCGCCCCCTCCTCGGAGGGGCCGGGCCTTCGTCGCGTCCGGCCCAGTCGCCGGCTGCGCGCGTCGAGCCCTCAGGCGGTGCCGGTGACCATCCAGGCGCTCCCGCGCGCACGGAGCCCGGTGGTGACGGCGCGTGCCGCCATGAAGACCCCCGCGAAGGCGAGCCAGAGCCACGCGAGGCCCGCCGCGCCGTCGGGCGCCCAGTGCCGGACGGCGAGCGCGAACGGCGCGTAGACCACGAGCGTGAGCATGCCCGCCCAGGCGAGGAAGCGGCCGTCCCCGGCGCCGATGAGGACGCCGTCGAGCACGAACACCCACCCCGCCATCGGCAGGAGGACGCCGCACACCGCCATGCCGACGGCGACGGCGGTGCGCACCTCGGGGTCGGACGTGAAGAGGAGCGCGAACCACCAGCCACCCGCGGCCATGACGACGCCCAGCCCTGCCCCGGCGGCCACTCCCCACTGGAGGGTGCGGCGCAGGACGGCGCGGACGCGCGGGACGTCGTCGGCCCCCAGCCCGTGCCCGACGAGCGCCTGCGCCGCGATGGCGAGCGCGTCGAGAGCGAAGGCCGCGAGACCCCAGACGGAGTTCACGACCTGGTAGCCCGCGAGCGTGACCTCCCCGAGCCCGGTCGCGACGAACACGGTGAGGAGGATCGCGAGGCGGAGCGAGAGCGTGCGGACGAAGAGCGGAGCGCCGGCGCGCGCGTTGGCCCAGATCCCGCCCGCGGCGGGCCGCAGCGACGCGCCGTGCCGCCGGGCGCCGCGCACCACGACCACGACGAGCACCGCGCCCATGGTGAGTTGGGCGACGGCCGTCCCGATGCCGGACCCGGCGATCCCGAGCCCTGCCCCGTAGACGAGGACGACGTTGAGGACCGCGTTGAAGGTCGCGCCGCCCGCGGCGACCCACAGGGGCGTCCGGGTGTCCTGCATGCCGCGCAGCACGCCGGTGGACGCGAGGACGAGGAGCATCCCGGGGAGTCCGAGCGCGGACCAGCGGAGGTACACCACGGCGTGCTCGGCGACCTCACCCGTGCCGCCCATCGCGCCGACGGCCCACGGTGCCGTCGTCCACAGGACGGCCGCGAGGAGCGCACCCAGCCCGACGGCGAGCCAGAGGCCGTCGATCCCGGACTGGAGCGCCTCCCGCGTGTGGCCGGCGCCGATGCGGCGCGCGACGGCGGCCGTGGTCGCGTAGGCGAGGAAGACGCACAGGCCGACGAGGGTCACGAGGAGGGTCGACGCGAGGGAGAGGCCTGCGAGCTGCGCGGTGCCGAGGTGGCCGACGACGGCGCTGTCGACGAGCACGAACAGCGGCTCGGCCACGAGCGCGCCGAGCGCGGGGACGGCGAGGGCCAGGATCTCGCGGTCGAGCCGGGACCGTGCGCGGCGACCTGTGGACGACGTACCGGGGCCGGACGGCGGCCCGATGTCGTCGGGGTGGCCGGACGGTGTCCGGCGTGTCGTCGGCGTGTCGCCCGACATTCTTTCTTCCACACCCCTGAGGGTAGTGATGAGGCTGGTCAGAGGCCGCTCACGGCGATGTACACAGGAAGATCGTGAGGTTGTCCACACCGTTTTCCACCGGGTGTGCACAGTGTGGGGGACTGTGTCCACAGGAACGGGGGTCCCTGTCCACCGGGCGTGCACAGGGCCGTTTGCAGGGCGTCCGGTGGCGATCTAGTGTCGCGGGGTCGTGCCTGTCGGAGGCGGGGGGCGCGGCCACCGGGACAGTCGTGTGGGTGGCCCGCGGTAGAACACGTGTACGACGAAGAGTGGTCCCGGTCGTGCGGTCCCGCAAGGGCCGTTCCAGTCCCGGGGGAGCGAGGGGCGCATGTCGATCGAGGAGCTCGAGGAGAGCTACGGGGGACCGGGGCCGTCGGGGTTCGACCGGACGCCGCCCCAGGACGTCGCCGCCGAGATGAGCGTGCTCGGCGGCATGCTGCTGTCGAAGGACGCCATCGCGGACGTCATCGAGCAGATCCGCGGCTCCGACTTCTACCGCCCGGCGCACGAGATCGTCTACGAGTCGATCATCGACCTCTACGGTCGCGGCGAGCCCGCCGACGCGATCACCGTCGTCGCGGAGCTGACGAAGCGCGGCGAGCTCCAGCGCATCGGTGGCGCGCCCTACATCCACGACCTCATGGCCGGCGTGCCGACCGCCGCCAACGCCGGGTACTACGCGCGCATCGTCCGCGAGCGTGCGGTCCTGCGCCGTCTCGTCGAGGCGGGCACGCGCATCGTGCAGCTCGGCTACGCGACCGACGGCGGCGACGTCGACGAGATCGTCAACAACGCCCAGGCCGAGGTCTACGCCGTGACGGAGCGGCGCACGACGGAGGACTACCTCCCCCTCGCCGAGATCCTCGGGCCCACGTTCGACGAGATCGAGGCCGCCCAGGGGCGCGGCGAGGGCATGACCGGCGTCCCTACCGGCTACTCCGACTTCGACCGGCTCACCAACGGCCTGCACCCCGGCCAGATGATCGTCGTCGCGGCGCGCCCGGCCATTGGAAAATCCGTCTTAGGAATCAATGTTGCGACGCACGCCGCGGTGCACCACCAAATGGCGGCCGTCATCTTCTCCCTGGAGATGAGCCGCAACGAGATCACGATGCGTCTGCTCGCCGCCGAGGCGAAGGTGCCGCTCACGCGGATGCGTTCCGGGAAGATGGACGAGCAGGACTGGCAGAAGCTCGCCTCCACGATGGGCAAGGTCGCCGAGGCGCCGCTGTTCATCGACGACTCGCCGAACATGTCGCTCATGGAGATTCGGGCCAAGTGCCGTCGGCTCAAGCAGCGGCACGACCTGAAGCTCGTCGTCATCGACTACCTCCAGCTCATGAGCTCCGGCAAGCGCGTCGAGTCGCGCCAGCAGGAGGTCTCGGAGTTCTCGCGTGCGCTCAAGCTGCTGGCGAAGGAGCTCGAGGTTCCTGTCATCGCGATCTCGCAGCTGAACCGTGGTCCGGAGCAGCGTGGCGACAAGAAGCCGCAGATGAGCGATCTTCGTGAAAGTGGGTCTATCGAGCAGGATGCTGACGTCGTGATCCTTTTGCACCGCGAAGACGCCTATGAAAAAGAATCGCCCCGAGCGGGCGAGGCGGACCTGATCGTCGCTAAGCACAGAAATGGTCCGACCGACACGATTACCGTCGCGTTCCAAGGTCATTACCAACGCTTCGCGGACATGCAGATGTAGCCGCTTGGGTGTTTCGCGTCTGTCGAGATTCCGGCTCAGTGGCCATCACATGCCTGATGAACTCGTAAGCCGCTCCGACGGCTCTCCGTGATCGAAACGCCCTGGAACGTGTGGCAAGACCGCTCCGCCTCGTTCGGGAGAACACCGCCGGGAGCTATCGACAACGAGGGCGCCTCTCGACGCACACCTGCGGGCTCACGCCGGTGGTCCGAGAGAGAGATCGGCGATCCGCGGCCGTGGCATGCCGTCGCCAGGCTGCCTTTCCACCATGCTGCTCAGGGCGCGACGCGCCATCGACGAGCCGTCTGAGCCCGCTGGGAGAGCATCACCGACACGAGGGCAAGGATCACCACCCCCGTGTTGGCGGCGAGGGTGCCCGCCCAGGTCGTCGGCGGGATGCCGAGGGTGAAGCTGGCGGCGTTGAACACCGTGTGGGTGAGGATGCACAGGAGCACCCCGTTCGTGCCCGCCACCCGGAAGATCGCGCCGTAGAGGAAGCGGAACGCCATGACCTGGACCGCGAACATCCAGAAATCGATCTGACCGGACTCGTGGTTCGTGCCGGGGATGAAGAAGAGCGGCACGTGCCAGAGGAGCCAGACGATCCCGACCACCAGCGAGGACGGGACGAACCCCCACCGCCGATCGAGCCCGGGTTGCAGCGCGGTCATCCAGCCGGCCTCCTCCATGCCGCCGATGACGAGGTTGCCCGGCAGGGACAGGAAGAACATGAACCACGGGAGCGCGTGCGCGGAGGGGCCGGAGACCAGCAGGTGGAGCGCGAAGTACAGGGCGAGCGCGGAGAGGGCGAGCAGAAACCCCGCGGGACGGCCACGGACGGCGAAGACGAGCCACAACCACTCCCGGAGGCCTGAGACCCTGCGGTTCGCTCGCAGGACGACGTAGGAGGCGATCGCCGGCGAGAGGATGTAGAGCGCGAACGGCACGTTCGCCAGGAGCTCGGGAACCGTGGTGACGACGTTGTTCACCTCGTAGCCGAAGCGGGCCGCCACGATCAGACCGCCGGAGAGCCCGTAGGCGATCAGGAACGTGAGCGTCACGAACTGGCGAGCGATCCGTGCGTCCGTCACCCCGCAACGATAGGGCCGGCACCGAAGGCGGACGCCGCTCGTCCAGGAGCGCGGCACGACGTGGGCGCGAGGGGCCCGGACTTCAGCCGCACGTCGTCGGTGGGCACGGTCGTCCGGTCGCTGCTGCGGACGAGGTGCGGTCGGGACGGCGGGTCGTCGTCCGCCGTCAGCCCGCGACCGCCATGCGCGCGAGCGCCTGGACGGCGCGCTCCGTGACGACCGCGAGCGACGCGCCGACGTGGTGGTGCAGGGCGGTGCGGGCCTCGGGGAGCCGGTCGGCGAGCACGAGCTCGAGGATCCGGACGTGCTCGTCGACGGTGCTGCGGACGCGCTCGTCCTCGACGAAGTTGTACCGCCGCACGGCGCGCACCTTCTCGTTGACCTCCACGAGCGCCTCGGTGATCCGCTCGTTCCCGGCCGCGCGGGACAGCGCCGTGTGGAATTGCTCGTCGAGCAGCACGAAGCCGGGGTCCGGTCGGGGAGGTGCGGCGCGGAGCTCGACCCACCGCGCGAGCTCGGCGCGCAGCACGTCCGTGTCGTGGCGCAGCCCCGGGTTCTCGATGACGCGGTCGATTCCTCGGAGCTCGAGGGTCGCGCGCAGCTCGTCGAGGTCGCGCAGCTCGGCCAGGCTCGGCACGACGACGGCGTACCCGAAGTCGGTGCGCTCGACGAGGCCGTCGGACAGCAGGCGGGACAGCGCCTCGCGCACGGGGGTGCGTGAGACGCCGAACCGTCGGCCGAGCTTGGGCTCGGTGAGCCGTTCGCGGGGGTCGACGCGCCCGTCGAGGATCTCGCCCCGCAGGCGTGCGTACACGGCGTCGCGCAGCGAGGTGGTGGCCCGTTCCGACGCGGTGACGACGTCCGTGCGGGCGCCCGGGTCGTCGGCCCGGGCCCCGGTCCGTGCTCTCACCGTCCGCACGCGCCGTCCCGTCGGTCGCCGGTGGCCACCCACCGCCCCGCGAGCACGGTGCCTACACCGCCATCGCCGCGCGCACGCTGTGCTCGGCGGCCTCGCCGCCCGCGCCGCGGCTCGTCACGCGCCCGGACTGCAGGACGACGTAGTCGCGTGCCGCGCCGAGCGCGAACCCGACGTGCTGCTCGACGAGCAGCACGGACAGCCCGCCCGCGTCGGTGAGCGTGAGGATCGCGTCCTCGATCTCCGTGACGACGGACGGCTGGATGCCCTCGGTGGGCTCGTCGAGCACGAGCACGCGCGGGCCGGTGAGGAGGGCGCGCGCGATGGCGAGCTGCTGGCGCTGCCCGCCGGACAGGAGCCCCGCCCGCCGGCCGAGCAGCCCGCGCAGGGCGGGGAACAGGTCGAGCGCCTCGTCGAGGCGGCGCGGCCCCTCGCGCGACGTGTCGGCGACGAGCTGGAGGTTCTCCCGCGCCGTGAGGTCGCCGAACGACTGCTGCCCCTGCGGCACGTACGCGAGACCGCGCCGCACGCGCTGGTGGGTCGGGAGGCGGGTGAGGTCCTCGCCGTCGAGCACGACGCTCCCCGACCGGGCCTTGAGCAGCCCGAGCGCGGTGCGCAGGAGCGTCGTCTTGCCGGCGCCGTTGTGCCCGAGCACGGCGGCGACGCGGCCGGTGGGCACGGTGACGTCGACGCCGTGGAGCACCATGGTCCGGCCGTAGCCGGCGTGCAGGCCCGTGAGCTCGAGCATCACGCCTCCTTCTCGTCGGTCGTCGTGGCCGACGACGTCGGCGCAGCGCCCCGTCGTCGGGCGCCGCGGGTCGCGCCCGCGCTGCCGAGGTAGACCTCCTGCACGCGCGGGTCGGCCTGGACCTCGGCGTACGTGCCCTCGGCGAGCACCTGCCCGAGGTGCAGCACGGTCACCGAGGATGCGAACGCCCGCAGGAACTCCATGTCGTGCTCGACGACCACGACGGTCCGCTGGGCGCCGATGCGTCGCAGCAGCTCTCCCGTCTGCTCGCGCTCGGCCTGGCTCATGCCGGCGACGGGCTCGTCGAGGAGCAGCAGCCGCGCGTCCTGGACGAGCAGCATGCCGATCTCGAGCCACTGCTTCTGCCCGTGCGCGAGGATCCCCGCCTGGACGTCGCGCAGGTGGGCGAGCCCGACGGTCTCCAGCGCCTGCTCGACGGCCGCGGGGGTCGAGGACCGGCGGCGCAGCAGCGTGAGCGGGCCCCGGCCGGCGCCGGCCGCGATGTCGAGGTTCTGCAGCACGCTCAGCTCCTCGAAGACGCTCGCGGTCTGGAACGTGCGCCCGACGCCCGCCCGCGCGATGCGGTGCGTCTTCTTCCCGAGGAGCTCGACGCCCCCGAACTGCACCGAGCCGGACGCCGTGGCGAGACCGGTGATCGCGTCGACGATCGTCGTCTTGCCCGCGCCGTTGGGCCCGATGAGGAAGCGCAGGTCGCCCGCGGTGACGGTGAGGTCGACGCCCTGGACGGCGACGAACCCGTCGAACTCGACGCGCAGCCCCCGGACCTGGAGGTAGTCGTGGCGGAAGCGCGAGTCGTCGACGCCGAGGACGGCCTGCGCGGCCTCCAGGTCGAGGCCGTCGCCCGCGACGCCGGTCTCGAGGACGGCAGCGCCGAGCGCCTTCAGGTCGGTCGCCGTGGCCGCCGCGTCCGCGGCGGGCTCGGTGGGTCGGGTGGTCAGGCGGTCCTCCCCGTGGGCGGGGGGTCGTGGTCGACGGCGGTCGTCCCCGCGGTGGCCGACCCGCCCGCGGTGGTGCCGCCGCCCGGGCGAGCGTCCTCCGAGGCGGCGTCGCCTGCCGGGGTGGGGCCGCCGTCGGGCACGGGGGTGGCGCGCGGCCGGCGCCCTCGCGGGAGCCGCTGGGCGCGGCCGGCGGGCGGGGGCGGGGGGGGGGGGCGGGCGGGCGCGCCCTGCGCGTAGATCCAGCCGGACGGGAACGTCTCGGACAGGCTCGTCTGCGCCCAGCTCACGGCGACGGACCCGAGCACCGGCCCGAGCAGGGTGGCCCGGCCGCCGATCGCGACCCCGATGAGGAAGCCGATCGAGGGCACGACCCCCACGTCGGCGGGCGAGACGATCCCGACGATCGGCACGAACAGCGCACCGCCCACGGCGGCCATGAAGGCGGCGACGGCGTACGCGACGACCTTGACCTTCGCGGGGTCGTAGCCGAGGAACCGCACGCGGTTCTCCTGGTCGCGCACGGCGACGAGCAGCTCGCCGAACCGCGACACCATGAGCTGGCGCGCGACCGCGACCATGACGAGGAGGGCCCCTGCGGCGAGGAAGAAGAGCATCCGCTTGTTCACGGGGTCGGCGAGGTCGTACCCGAAGAACGAGCGGAACCCGTTGAGGCCGTTGGTGCCGCCCGTCGTCGCCTGCTGGCCGACGAGGAGGATCGCGAACGCGGCGGCGAGCGCCTGCGAGAGGATCGCGAAGTACGCGCCCCGGACGCGTCGCGTGAAGACGGCGAACCCGAGCAGCGCGGCGAGGCCCGCGGGCACGACCGCGATGGCGAGGAGCGTCACGACGGGCGACCGGAACGGCTCCCACCAGCCCGGGACCTCGCCCGAGCCGTAGAGCATCATGAAGTCCGGGACGCCGTCCGGCCCGGCGTCCGCGAGCTTGAGGTGCATCGCCATGAGGTACGCGCCGAGGCCGAAGAACACGCCCTGGCCGAGCGTGAGCATCCCGCCGCGGCCCCACGCGAGCCCGATGCCGACGGCGACCATGGCGAGGCACAGGAACTTCCCGAGCAGGCCGAGCCGGAACGTGGACAGCGTCGCGGGCGCGACGGCGAACAGCAGGACCGCGGCGACGGCGAACCCGACGACGACGCGGGCGCGCGACGAGCGGTACAGGGCGGCGAGCCGCGACGGGCTCCCGGTCGTGACGGCGGTCATGCGAGGCTCCTCGTCCGGACCGACACGAGGCCCTGGGGTCGCACCTGGAGGAAGACGACGATGACGACGAACACGAGCACCTTGGCGATGCTCGCCGTCGTCGAGTACTCGAAGGTGGCCTGGAGCAGCCCGAGCGCGAACGCGGCGACGACCGTGCCCTTGATCTGCCCGATGCCGCCGGCCACGACGACGAGGAACGCGTCGACGACGTAGCTCGTCCCGAGCGTGGGCCCGATGGACCCGAGCAGGGTGAGCGCGACGCCCGCGATCCCCGCGAGACCCGAGCCGACGAAGAACGTGAGGCGGTCCGTCGCGCGGGTGGAGACCCCGCTCGCCTCGGCGAGGTCGCGGTTCTGCACGACGGCGCGGATCCGCCGCCCGAGCGGCGTCACCTTGAGCACGACGGCCAGCGCGACGACCGCGACGACGGCGAGCGCCAGGATGAACACGCGCGTCCTCGGGACGGCGAGGCCGAACAGGTCGACGGCGCCGCTCAGCCAGGCGGGGGCACGCACGTCGACGTTCGGGGCGCCGAACACGTCGCGCGCGACCTGCTGGAGCACGAGCGCGACGCCCCAGGTCACGAGCAGGGTGTCGAGCGGCCGCTTGTACATGCGGTGGATGAGCGTCGCCTCGAGCAGCAGGCCCAGCAGCCCGCCGACGAGGAACCCGAGCGGCAGCGACACGAGGAGCGAGAGCCCGGCGTTCCCGACGACCCCCTGCACGACGAACGCCGTGTAGGCGCCCGCCATCATGAACTCGCCGTGCGCCATGTTGATGACGCCCATCTGACCGAACGTGAGCGCCAGCCCGAGGGCGGCGAGGAGCAGGACCGAGCCGAGGCTCAGGCCCGCGAAGAGCTGCGAGAACAGCACGTCCATGGGCGTTCGTGCCTTCCGGTGGGTGCGGAGGAGGACGGGTGACGTGACCGCCGAGGTGGGGGGCGGGGGTGCGCGTGCCGGGTCGTGGCGGGTCTGGCCGAGGGAGACTCCGTAGTGAGCTGGTTTAGAGATCGCGGAGCCGAGGAGACAAAGGCTCGTGTCGGAGGCCGGCGTATCGGT